>Ga0268253_10000024_pt1 | contig 54954 bp, 62 predicted proteins | sample AgamicMgMarz_FD_200250 | JGI IMG/M metagenome (GOLD analysis project Ga0268253, IMG submission 200250) | Agave microbial communities from Guanajuato, Mexico - Mg.Ma.rz (v2) (version 3) | ecosystem: Host-associated > Plants > Phyllosphere > Phylloplane/Leaf | place: Guanajuato, Mexico... | reverse complement strand
CATAAATTAACTGAAAATGATTACATGCCATTCTAATCAGGAGACCACTTTAAGTGGTCTTTTTTTATATTTAATTGACTATTACATTATTTGATTTATAAATATTAAAAGAAAAAATTCACTAAAAATAATTTGATTCGTTACTTATTTAAAGAAAGAAGGTGAATTATGGTCAAAAAATTATTTTTTCTATTACCTTTTATTTTTTTATCAGGGGCTATAAGTACCTCAGTAAATGCTGAGTATAGCAATACTTATGGACCTGATACTGAATACAACAAACCAGTAACAAGTAACCCAGACCTTGATAGTTTTTGTAAAAGTAAAGGAGGTAAAATAGATACCTCTACGGGTCTTAAACAATGTTTGGTTAAAACAAATCAAACATTTAAAAAAAATGAAAAAACCGTAATTAATAGCGTAACAATTAATCGTGGAAGTGTTTATGATGACACTTATAGAGTTGGGGATGTAGTTACTACGTATACATATAGCTACACTCAAATGAGAGTTTACGACGTTTATGCTGAAAAAAACTATAATGGTAGCGGTGCCGGTGAAGCAGGCACAATGGAACAACCAGAAGGTACTAAAAAAGAAACAAAAACCGTTACCGGTAACCATCCTCCATACGTTACAGTTTCGCTAAATTTTGGTTCTATTAACAATGGAATTAAAAAGAACTGTGCAGTGGTAGCTGGCGGTTATGGTGGAAGTAAAACTTTTTGTAAAGATACATACTATGTTAAACAAGTGACCATTACACCTACTGATAGTGGGCATCATTTAGAAGATGAGGGAGCTCCTACAGCAACATGTACAAAAACATACGGAGATAACAGTACAAAATCTTGTCCTCCTTCCCATACAACCTCTAATAAAGGTCAATACATTGAGCATAAATGGACGCATACAGACCCTATAACAGGGAAGAAGGATACAGATACAGCTAAACAATGGAACTTTAAAGATATTACATTAACAAATCCAGTTAGTGAAATAGTAGTGGACGCAGTTAGAGGTCTACAACCTGCTGATTCTCCTGTTACATGTAAACGTAATTACTATAACGGAGACACAAGGGATTGTACTGGTTCTATGACCGTAAATAAGAACTCTAATGGCTGGGGAACAGGTGGTGGAAAGCGCCGAGCTACTTGGAGCTATACATATACAGGTCCTTTATCTGGTCGTACTGATACAGAAAAGACCTATCGTGATTATTATTATGTAACGAGTGTTAAAGTAACAGGAACAAACAAAACCTATGTCACAACAAATGCTAAATATCCTGGTTCAGGAGAACTTAGTTTAACTGAAGAAGGGTATAGTGCTAGTTGTACAAAAACGTTTGGCAATGGAACAACGAGAAGCTGTGTAGATGGTGATATAACCAAGTCAGGTGGACAAAGCGGTAGTTCAGGCGGAGATTATCCAGCAGACGCTACACTTACTCATACGCCAAATAAAAACGGATGGTCTCTTGGTGGAGGAGTTAGAAATAACTACTACCAATTCACTGAGAACGGACACAACGGCAGTTGGACAATTAAAATGTATTATGTAACAAAAGTTAAACTATCTGGTGGCACAAGTGAATCTGCAAAAGTGAAAGTTCTTGAAACTCACAATCGTAACAGTAGCTTAGGTACACCAACTAAAACATCTGACCCACAAGTAACAACCGGCTACACCGCTCCAAGTTGTTTAAAAACATACGGAGATGGTTCAAGTAGAAATTGTACTGGACAGATGGATACAAACTTAAACTATAATAACTGGAGTATGGGTGCTCCATATAGAAAGACTCGCTATATTTATAGAGAAAACGCTCATCAAGATGATTGGTTTATTACTTTAATGTACATTATGAAAGTAAATATAGTAGTAGGAAGCCCTAAAACATATCAAGACCAACCTTATGGTACGTATTCATGTACGAAAACGTTTGCTGATGGCTCTTCTATGAGTTGTATGGATAAAATGTTTATCAACCAGGATACAGGTCAAAATAGCTCAATGGGTGGTTCTAGAAAAATAGATTATCGTTATGTTAATAACGGTTATCAGAGTACTAAAACGCAAACTCGTGTGTACTCTAGTAAAGTTACCATTACAGCTCCTGCAACTAGAGGAAAGACAGGATTTAAAGGTAAATACTACAGCAAAAACACATGGCAAGATGGTACTACTAAAGATATTTCGCTAATTCCTGATACATGGAAGAGCACTGTTTGTAGTACTGGTGAAGAAGTTAAGTATCTTAACTCTGTTTGGAGTTATACGGATGCTAAAGGGGATGTTCATGGTAACAGCTCTATTAATGAATTCTATATTACTGACCCAGTAGCTAAGCAATACTGTATCACAAGTACATACCCTGTATTTGGTCCAGTATACAACAATGGTCTGCCTCCAGCTGCGTATGCAAGTGACTCTAAGGCACCAAAAGAGGATAAGAAGACCTTTGACTTAATTGGAATAGATAAAGTGGAGTGGCAAGATAATACGGTTTATGTTCATGACGTAGATAAAAATAAGAACGGAAATAAACTAACAAATACATTCCCTGTCACAACAGCATCTGCGTTTAGCGGAAGCCAATCTGCACCAAGCTTTGGTTTAAGTCCAATACTAGCATTTAATAATAAGACGTATCAAACTGGACATTGGTATGACTTCAGAATGAAAGTTCACTGGAGCAATGGTTCTATAGAATATTTAGAAGATACTAGCAAATACCCTGAAGCTACGTGGCGTTTTAGAGATAAACAGGGCAATTACACATATAACTATGGCATCTATCCTGTGGGTGGCACAAATGGGTTCTTCCCATACAATTCGAATGACCATCGTTTATTATATGAAGGATGGAATGTATTGAGATTTGACATGTTCAGTGAGGCTGGAGTCCGAAAACCTTCAGCTCAGGCAGCAAGTCAATATGAACGTACATTTGTAGTAGCTCATGCGTGGGCGCACTCACCTAACAGCATTACAATAGCTGGTCCATCAGTGGTTGAAGACCCTAAAGTAACTAATGACTATATTGCTTATATAAACTGGAAAGACGGAAAAGGAATTAAGCAAGATGGTACTATTGTCGGTGCTAATAATAATCCATGGGGAGGCAATCATGGAACACGCACAAATGTAACAAATCTTTTAGACACCATTTGGCACAAAGAACAGCAATTATTGTCTACGCCAAGCAGTGGACCACTACAGGTATCATTCCCTGAGTTTGATGGAACTAAGTTTCATAGAACTATTAGTGTAAGCTGGGGAGATACGCATAGAACGTTACCTGGATTTAAATACTGGGATTACGTTTCTGGACAACTAGACGTATTATTTAGTCAGAATAAACCGATTGCTGATAGTTGTAATAAAGATGTGGTAAGTATGAATTGTCCTATACCAACCGATAACAACTATCGTTTCCCAGCTAACGATACAAAAGTATTTAACCGTACAACTGAATTCGGAATTCGATTCAACGTTACTGGAATTTCACAAGGAAGCGGAGAATAATAAGAAGAATCTCATGCCTATTACTAAAGTAGAGCATGAGATTCTTTTTTATTAAAATGAATGTAATTTTAATTTTTCACAACCTTATAAAACTCTTTACCTAGTTCTCTATTTTTTACTTTAATATCGAACTATCCCCTTGTAATTATTGGCGGAAAATGTAAAAGGAAACCATTTTTATTTTTTAAAAGGTATAATGGAAATGAGGAGGTGATTTTAATGGATAATTTACAAAAAGGTTTTTTCTTTCTTTTCATTGGTTTTGCACTACTAATTAGTACATTGATTTTTTCAATGAGTTCAACTGTTTACGGCGTAATTATTTTACTTAGCATTGTTTCAAACGTAACCGCTACTGCAATGTTCTTTAAACGCATTGCAGATAAACGAATGAATGAAGTAAGAAATTCAATTAAGCAATAATACATAATGGTAATTTAGTGTCTGTGGCTTTATATGCTATAGGCACTTTTATATTTTATAAGTAAAGAGTAAAAGCAGTGCATATTAACCAATTCACTTGTTTATTTTGAATTATTTAGAATATTATAAATGAGTATCATTATAGTTTAATTGATTGAAACGGAATTATATTCATACTATACTAAATATATGTAAATACATTATAAAGAGGAGATATTATGCCATCAGGAAAAACACACACAAGAATTAATTTTATATCACTTCCTGCTATATTAATAGCTTTAATGGCTTGGGGATTAACAAGCACCTCTTTTTACTTGTTTTTTGCCTTAGGCTTTGTAGTAGGTACATACCTTATTACCCCCGACATGGATACAAGAAGTGATTCTTATCGAAGATGGGGGATTTTTCGCTTTATATGGTACCCATACATGCGTTCAGTAAGTCACAGGTCGCCCATTTCCCACACCTTAATACTAGGAGATGTCTTTCGCCTCGTTTATTTAACAACAATACTATCCCCACTACTTATTGTTATTAATAAATACTTATTAGACGGTAACATTCTAATTTATGTTGAAGCATACAAATTTCAACTCTTATCTGTGGTTATCGGCATTATGGCAGCTAGTGCTATGCATATCATTGCGGATAACATAAGTACAAAAAGAAAAAGACTTGCTACTAAAAGAAGAAAGAGAAGAAAAAAGAAATAACGACCAAACACTCTTTGTCATCACTTATTCGTGTAACTAAAGGGTGTTTTTTCTATTTTCACAACAATTAGTAAACAGGGCTTTGTGAATATAGAAAACCGCATTATAGGAGCTGTTTTCTTTATTTTAAAGAATTGCCTCAATCAGCTACTTTTACAGTAAATCTAGAAAACTACATTTTTAAATAAAATAGCATTTTAGACTAACTTTTTATGCTATTTTTATGGTAAAATCCACATATGTTTGTTGGCTCCAAGAAAAATTAGAAAAGGAGAAAATTCATGGAAAGTTCTATATTAAAGCTATGATGATGGCTGATGGAAACGAAAGTGTTGCAAATTATCTTACACCTCAAGCAATGGAGAAATATAATATAAAATAAACAATAATGGAGCGGAACTTCCGCTTCTTTTTTACACAAAATTAGATGTATGATTAAGGAGGAGCTATGAAGAAAATTCTACCGCTAGCTGTTATTACCGGTTTATCTTTCAGTTTGTTTGGGTGTGAACCTGATGCGCCTAATGCTAATGCTATTCAAAGTCACATGGAGCCTGCTATTAAAAACACAGACTTAGCAGGGTACATTCCCGAGATAGATAATGATGTTAAGTTTTTAGTAGCTAAAGACAAAAAGGCTGACGAATATCGTATTAATATTAACATAAAGGGGAATTCAGATTTTTCATCATTAGACCTGAGTGAAAAGTTTAGTGTTTTAGCCAGCAGTACAGATTCAATCGCTAACTCAAAATATTTTCCTAGGTGTGAAGACAACACATGTACATATGGAGAATTGACTGTAAAGACAAGTAATGGTGAAAAGTTAAAGATGAACATTAATAACAAATATGATGAGCCGATACTTTATGCAAACGGCACATCATACAAGGAATCATACTTTGCTAGCACAGATGAAAATAGTCAATAATTAAACCCCAGTGTAGACGCATTTGCTAATACATCTTCGTCATCGTTTCCGGCTTACATAAACGATGACGAATTTCATTCGATTTCTAGTTAAATTAATACTTTCTAGATTGTACTAGGTAAAGAACTCCCATACTTAGAGTTGTAATGCCACCTAGCATTACAACTAAATTAAAAATCACCAAACTTACCGTTCCTTCAAGTCCATTCCAATGCATAAAGAATGGAGAAATGAGCGGATAATTAAGGAATGAAAATAGAATTAGTACAATCCCAACCATTACTCTTGCCCTCTTATTCTTCTTAGTACCCACTAAACAAATTCCAATGATAAGAATAGCAATTAAGATAAGGACGAACACCAATTTTCTATTACCTCCTATACTTTATATCTCTAAAGCATAATCTTATTAATGGTTTAAGTCTTGCTTTATATCTTTATTAGGTAAATATCGATTTAATGCTATGAGAAGTGATGCAACAGCAAATAAAACTAGAAAGAAAGCTAATATTCCATAAGTAGCTCCTTCAAACCCTCTGATTATTACCAAACCTTTATAAAATAAAATACCAGCGGCAATAAGTGTTAAAACACTTGGCAAAACTCTTATAAAAATAGATAGCTTCACATCTCTAAACCATATTGTCAAAATTAATACTATAACACCTGGGATAACAGCGAGTAAGAACGGAGCCCAAATCATTATTTTACTAACCTCTATATAAGTGTAGTTCTATAAAATTTGTTTATTATTAACTTTGTGGGAATTATGGGCTATATCCATATCCAAAACCAAAAATGAATAAAGCTACCATAAAACCTAGACTTATTGGAATAATACTAAAACCTATAAACCACTTAAGTATTATTTCTTTTGTGAAACGAATTGTTCTTATGTATATAAACAAAAAGAAAATAGCAGCTGGTACAAGATAGGCGATGGTAATAATATTAGTCCAACCTGTATTTGTGTCCCAAAAGCTATCTGGTACAGGGGTGCCATTATATTTATAAGCTATATACTCCCGACCAATAATAAAAATCACAGCAATAGCCAAAAAGTATATAGTGAATATTTTTTTATATAGCGGTTTTGTACTTTTAGGAATTAATACATATAAGAGAGTAACTACGACAATAAGAAGTAGCGGTAAATACTCTAGAAATTTCATTTGCGTAACCTCTTCTCTACTTTATAAATGCACTTTCTATCCTAACACACTAATATATACAATTCTAGAATATATTAACTATGTATTTCAATACATTTATTCATTGTATGATGATTTTCTATCAAAAGATGAGAATCTTCACCTGAAGATTATGTGCCACAGGTTACAATAGCTGTAGCCAAAAAGTTTGGTATTATTGAGCAGGAAGCACTAGATATTTACGTAAGCAAATCCTATATTTCTGCTCAATAATAAACAGATAAAAAATATTAGGGTTGACCTAATATTTTTGTTTTCAACTACTTTATGAGTATGCTATAATGAACGTCTGTTGTATAAAGTAAGAACCAAATTTAACCCTCATGAGAAAAGGAGAACTCCGTCAATGGTTCTCCTTTTCTTTATATATTCATCGTTTAACCTATATTAACAATAGAAGGGAAGGTTCTTTTACTTAATGTTGATGTAGAAGTACTAAGACAGGCTAAAGAAGTTTATATGCAGATGTCTAAAGTGAGTAACTTTAGCGATATAACTAAACTAACGAAGCAGTGGTGGTGGTGGTGGCATTTCAATAAAATTGTTAGCAGAGAACTACTAGTTAATTTTCATATTCAAACAAGAATTGTAGTGAAGAATGACCTTGAGTAGCAAGTGTTCAACCGTTAAAGCATCATAGTATGTTTTAAAGTTACTTTTGTTATCTAGCTAACGTTATTTATTTAAACCCACGCTAAGGTCTTCAAAATAAGAGTACCAACGATAATACAGTTAAATTTTTAAGGCTTTACAGTAAAAAAAAGAACCGCTTATAAACAAGCGGCTTTATAGTTTTAATTTTTAATTTTATTTTTAAATAGTTCGATATTATGATAAAGGCTTGAAGTGGATGAATATACTGGAAGTCCGTTTTCCATCACAATCTCAACTTTATCTTCAGAAACGTAAGAAATGCTCTTAGCGCCAGGTACAAAAGGCAAAATGTCTCTTTTATATTTATCATTAAGACAATTTACGTATTCCTTTTCCCATGCATTAATTAATTGTGCATCATTAAAAAGGTTTGTAAATCCTATTTCAATTAAAGCATTCTTTACATCATCTATCCCAAAAGCTTCTTCCCCAATTGAATTCCACTCAAAACCATCTAAATAAGTACATTCATAATTTGAAACATTACTATCAACCATAGGTAAATCGTCTTGAGAGTCAAATCGTTCATTTATAAAAATATCCAAGTTGAAATTTCTTTTTTTTACCTCGTAGATTTTGCCCATTATAGCATCAAGTGAAATTTTGATAACTACAATGTCTTCATGACCATATTTACCAAATAATTTATTCATTTTTGCTTCTTTTAAGTGTAATTCTTCAATCGAATCTTTATTCTCTAGATTTAGTAATAGTTGAAATTTATTTAATTGGTCTGCTAATTCCTCGAAAATTTCTTTTGGTGCGGGTACAAATGTCATTTTTAAAACTCCTTTTAATTTTTAAAGATTCTACCACGTATTAAGCTAAAGTGTGAAAAATAGGTTATCTTACTGTTTTGGTAGAATACTTCTTCTTAATTTGGTATAATAACGCAGTTGCAGAAAAAATAGGTATGCAATCTTTTTAATAAGCCTGTACATTTACTTGTATTAGGTCTTTATTTTTCGCGTTTTCAGTAAGAAAAGACAATATGTTGCTTGCAAATACATATTAATTTGCAGAATTTATAAGCAAACTCAAAAAAATGAATATGTGATACATATAACGGAGGAATATATGAAGAAAAAGATTAGTGCAGCAGTCATTGCGGGAGCATCTTTGCTAATGTTAACTGCTTGTAATTCAGAAACACAGAGTAAGCACCCTTTCGGAGAAAAAATTATTCAAAAAGTAGCAGAAAAAGACCCGTTTTATAACAAACCAACAATGCTTTCAGCAAAAGAGAGTGAAAAACAAGCTAAAAAAGCTCTCCAGTCACTCTACAGCAAGATGGATAATTCAGATACAGTTGCAGTTGAAACCTCTTTAAATTACTATATTGGAGATTCTAAGCACCCAAATGCTGATGAACCAATCGCTTATGAAGACTTTATGCAGAAATATAGACACTTTAATATGCACTCTAATACCGAAATAAGCGTAATTCCTAAAAAAGAATGGTCAGCAGAAGCATTAAACCAATACGGTAAATCTGGCGAGAATAACATTCTTTTATTCTCTAAATATACAGGAAAAGAACATGCAGAACTGAGTCGTTTGGTCGTTATGACGCGAGCTGGAGACGGAAAGTTCTACTTGCGTGAAATGATTGATTTGCACGACAAAGATAAGGATAGTCGTTTAACAAGCAAGCTACTAAATAAGTACAAATTTATGTAGAGTATAAAAATTTAAGAGTAAAAGAGTTGTATATCGGGTATTAATAGCTTCTGCCAGCATTAAAGGCGGATTAGATAAAGAGACAGAAGGTGGATACTTTCTGCAAGTTATTTAAAAATAGTAGTTAATTAAAATTGGTGCTAACTTTACACCAGATAGTACCTTTTGTTTTGAGAAAATTGCAGTTTAAGCAATTAGAGCTGCTAAGCCTAAAATTTAGCACTATAACTACTATCATTACCCCCTAAATTTGCTAATACTGCTATAATAAAAGAAAAACGGCGGATAAATAATGGCGTTATCTAAAAAAAAGTATATATTGCAATTGCGAAAATAGATATTATCCATGTTTATGGACGTTAAAGGGAGAATTAGATTATGAATGAATTATATATGCAATATAAAAAAAATAACCATTTGTATGAATTAGAAACGTATAATGATTTAGTTAAAATTACTCGAAACAAAAAAATAATACATCTTCAGTTTCAATACATGACATCCCATAGCGATTTAGAAGAAAAAGGTTTTAAAAACCTTAATGATATTGTAGGTGACTTTTCATCTTATATTGATTTTTGTGAAGAGAACCAGTACTATAACAGAATTTCTTTTGATGACGATGAATGGAGCAAACATACTAAAATTTATGCAAAAATTATATACAAAGATGGGGGAAATAAATACTTTGGATTAAAACGACAAGTAGATTCTATTCAAGGTAGCATGGCTAATTCTAGAACAAACAAGGTAATAACTGAATACTGTACGTTTTCAACTCAACCGAAGAAAAATAAGATTGAGACACCTATAGAAGAAAAAACATGGACAGCAGAGCAAGTTCGAGATTATTTAAACCAAGAAAACTCTGTTACCATGTACAAGTAAGAAAGTAAAGAAAGCTTTCCATTAAGGAGATTACAATGAAAATATTGTGTTTTTTTGGCGTACATCTATATAAAACTATTTTTATCCCTTATTCAGACCAACCGTTTTTAACTAACCGCGTTGAAGATGAATTATGTGTGGAAGAAGGTAAATATGCAATTAAATGTAGATGTTGTAACAAAGAGAAAAAATGGACATTTTAATAATAAAAAACCGCTTCAGTATTGTGTATAATACTAAAGCGATTTTTTATTATGGTTTACTTAGTTTTAAACTTACTTATCATTTCTTCTAGTTTCTTAGATGTTTCACTTAAGTTATGGGCTACCTCTACAATTTGATGAATGTCTTCATCAGTTTGTCTTACTCCATTTGCAATTTCAGTAGCAGACTTCGAGGAATCCTCAGAAATTCTTATGAAAGGAGTGAGAGAACTCATAATTTCTACGCTACGAACAGACATATTTTCTACAACCTGTGAAACCCCTGAAATTTGTTCGGCAACTGATTCAACAGCAGTATTAATTTCGTCAAATGTCACACCGGCATCTTTTACTGCAACAATACCTTCTTTTACTTTGAGTACACCATCAGTTACTTCTTTTACTGCATTTTGAGTTTCAATTTGAATTTCTTCAACCATTACACTTATTTTACCGGCAGCTGTATTAGTTTGTTCCGCTAGCTTTCGAACTTCATCCGCTACAACAGAGAATCCTTTTCCAGCTTCGCCAGCACGAGAAGCTTCAATTGCTGCATTAAGTGCAAGCAAGTTTGTTTTATCTGAGATTTCACTAATAGCATGAGTAATTTCGTTTATTTGACTTGTTTTGTTATCTAACTTACCAATTACATCAGCCGTATGTGTAACAATTTTACTTAGGTAGTTTATCTTTTCAACAGCACTATCTACAACTTCTTTTCCTTTTTGTGACATAGCCGAAGATTCTTGAGAGGAAGCGGCTACTTCTTCACTGTTTGCAGCGACTGTTTGAATTTCCGCTGTTAGGTTATTAATCATATTAACCATCATATGGACACCTTTAAGTTGTTCATTAGTGGTGTATGAAATAGTCCCTACTTCATTCGTAATGAGATTGCTTACCTTTTCTGTATTTACAGCACTGTTATTTAACGTGTTTGTAGTTGTTTTAACTAAGTGTGCACTTTCATTTAACTGCTCTACCATTTTACGTAGATTTGCAACAGTTACGTTAAAGTTTTGGGATAAAGAAGCAATTTCATCTTTTCCGCTAATTTCTACTTCATGATGCAATTCACCCTTAGCAACACGGGATACAAAACTGTTTAATTTAGTAATAGGCTTAGTTATACTGCTGCCAATTGCGTATGTAATAATAAGACCAATGACTAAAATAATAGCAGAGATAGTGAGTAGGGTTTTGAATAAAGAAATAACAGGTGCATTTATTTCACTAACTGGTGTAACGGTAAAGATACCCCAACCTGACTCTGTTGGTGAATAGGTTGCTATCTTCTTCACACCGTCTTCTGTATATTCCACCTTACCTGAATGACCTTTTTTGACTTCCTCAAACATTTTTACAAGGTTAGGATTGTTTACGTCATACACAGTTTTATTCATAATTAAGTCCTTGTTTGGATGGTATAAGAAGCGACCTTGACCATCTACAAGTGTTGCAAAACCTGTTTCTCCGAATTTTGCATTAATAACCTTCTCTAATGCCTTTTGAAACTCAATACATCCGCCTAAGAAACCGTGTGCTTCTCCCTTTGAGTTAAAGAGGGGAGCAACCGCTACTACGCATGGCTTTCCTGTGGATTTTGAGATAATAGGGTCAGAGACAATTGCTTTCTTCTTTGTCATTACTTGTTTCACATAGGATAAATCTGATGCATCAATTACTTTTCCATTATGGATGTAAACGTGTTTTCCATCTTTGTCAAACGTGTAAGACATCAATAGATACTCAGGAAACTTCTTCATTAGCTCGTTCATATGCTTCATAAATATTGCATGGTTTCCAAAGTATTTATTATCAATAGCCGTTACAGATTCGAAAATACTTGCTTGTTTTTGTAAGAATACATCTAGTTCTAGTGAAGCTTCCCTAGATTTTAAATAGTACTCATCTTTCAACTGTTCCTTTAGTGTATTTGAGCCATGTAGATAGCTTATAACTGATACAGCTACCATTGATAAGGAAAGTAGTAATGAGACAAATAAAATTAACTTTGTTTTTAATGAGCGCATTAACATTTCACCGTATTCCTGAAAAATAAATCTAAACAAAAAACGGAATATAATTTCCTTTTTAAATAACGGCACATAATTAAAAATATGAATCTTTATTGTCAGAAAAAAAAGACATTTCGATTTTCGAAATAAAAAGGATTATTAACTACATAGTGTTGTGGATAAGAGTATGTGAAAGAAGTTCTTCTTTATATAAACAAAGTTGGGTTTTTTCCCTCATTCTCCGGAATTCTGATATTATCGGCAAAAATGCAGAACAAAAGGAGACACATAAACATGTACAGAGAACTTAATTTAAAGGATTTAAGACTTTTAGAAGAAAGTTTGAGTTTGTATATTGCTGATACAAATAAAGGTATACATCATGATATTGATTTTAACCCTGGCTATAAGAAACTTAAACCTATTCCTCGTATGAATTTTTATGAGCATATTCAATATGTAAGCTTGCTTTTTAACATGAAAGGAAGAGGTTCAGATGTAGTGTTAATTGATTTGAAAAATCAAATTCACTCCAAAGAATGCAAGCAAAAAGATATTTTAAACATCGCGAAGCTACTTTTACAATAAGGCTTTATGCTAAAAAAATAATAGTATCTGTATTTATTTAAAAACAGCAAAAGACATTCCAAATATAAAACCCCATATTTCATTATAAAGATGGGGGTTTTTATGTTTTCTTTGTAACAGAGAAATTGTAAATATACTCTTTAGTAAATGCTCTCTTTCTTTATATGCACAGCAAGGGAGGCAGAGTTAATATTAGAGGTATCTTCCGGGATTAAATCCTAGTGTTTCTTTTATTTTTTCTAATGACCATCCTAAGTCAACAAGTTCTTTTATAATACGCTTTCTTTCTTCATAACGACCACGCAAAAGACCTCTTTCGCATATTTCTTCCTCTTCCTTTTGAATTATGTATTGTTCATATTCTTCTTTTAGTTCTGGGTGTGATTCAATATAATCCATACAAATAATATATTTTTTTAATTCTTCCCTCATTTACGTAATCCTCGCTTTCCATTTTCATGTTAAGACTGTAAGTATATAATACCCTCTATTAGTTGCATAAGAAATTACTAATTCAAAATCAATAAATGCGAGCGGGATACCAAATGTTCTAAATATCTTTTTCCAAAAAATATTAACTTTATAAAACAGTTGATAAAAGCGTATACATTACATATACTAATGTATACACACAACCTTTTGTTATTTCCTGTGTGTTTTTACGTCCTTTTCCTGCTAGTCGTTCGGCAGAAGAGAGTCGTGTATTTGACTTTTTTATATTTTGTTTGGGTATCCTCTTATCACAAGGATACCCCTTTTTTTGTTGTTTTTGTATAATAGAGATATACACGAAAGAAAAGGTGGAGTGAAAATGAGCAATTCTTCAAATCAAGAAAAAACACAAATTAGAAAATTACGTGAAGATATGACAGAGAGAGCTCAAGCGTTTAATCGAGATTATACAGCTATAGGTCGGCAATTACAGCAAAAAGCTACTCAATGGGGCGATTTAATCAACGGTGTAATTAATGGTCCTGTAAAAGATTTGGCGCTTTATACTAGTCGTGTGCAAAATGGAATGGAAGAAGCGGCTTTTAAAGTTGCAAAGTTTAGTCGAGACGTATATTCATTAGTACACCCAGCTTTAGAAATGCTTCGTAACATTGACTTTAATGAAATATTTGAGAACATGAAAGGCAATTTAAAAGAACTGGATGAAAGTCTTGAAGTGTACGACAAATTGTTATGGGCAATAGACGATGATTTATTTGAGGCTATTACAGTTGGAGAATGCAACGCAGATACAATTAGTGAATACATAGAATGTAACCTTAATGTTTACGAAGAGTTCTTCTTAAACGAAGAGTATTATAGCAAGTACCATACCTTACTTGGACAAGCTATTTTCGCTATTAGAAATGAGCAGTATGCAATTGCTGTTATGCCTTTGTTTGCTATTATTGACGGTCTACTGACGGCAGCATTTGAGGGTTACGCAATTGCAGAAGAGCGGTTAACTCCGAAATTGAAGAAAAATAACAATCAAAATAAAGTGTTTTTTAAAGCACAGGATTATGCAACTAATGATGAAGACAAACTTATATACTATCTAATTTACTTTAGACGGGTCTTCAATGTATATTCTATTTTCTTTAAACCTTATGGTAAAAACAAATATCCTAATGAAATTAATCGAAATTTTGTCATGCATGGCTCGTATAAGTATAATGAAATTACGAAAGATGATGTGTTAAAGCTTTTACAGCTAGTCAAAGCTTCCCACATCCTACAATACATTACTTTTAAATAAGAGAAGCAAAGGATATCCCTATTAACAAAAGGAATATCCTTTTAGTTTTTCATTTAAAACCAGTATAATTATATTTACACATAAAATGAAATATATACAAGGAGAGGATAGATTTTGGAAAAGAAGATAGAAAATGATTGGCAAAAGCAGGTGAGAGGCTTAAACAGAAGCAGAAGCACCATTTTAGAAATAGTTCAAAAACAGGAGGAGCAGCGCAAACTACTTATAAGTTCCCCTCTGTATACGCTAGATATCATATCAGAGCTAAAAAAAGCAGTTAAGCCTATTGCAGTCTCATCTATAATGGAACCTGTTACTAAGGCAGCAACCTTAAATCTTCAAAAGAGAAGTTTTGCAATGCCTTCCTACATAAAGGATATGATTAAACCTTCATATAGTGTTAAAGATTATATGTATCAACCGACGAATGATTTTAAGCTAAACAGTGTGTTGCCATTTCAAAAGCAAAATACATTTATAGATATGTCAGCACTCAAACCACAAATTCCCGCATATAATTTTAAACCAGTTAATATTATGCTTAGAGAAAAATTGGTAGAGGTTCCAAAGCTGAATCTTTTAAATCCTGTTTTAGAACAACTTAAAAATATAAACTTTGACCGTTTTTCAGAGCAGTTAAATGAAACTCAGCGTAAGTTTGATACATCTTTAGAAAAATATGATGACTTACATTGGGCGGTTGACGAAGACTTATGGGTAGCGTTGAGGTCGGGAGAATGCACTGATGAAACAATTGCAGAACACGTAGAAGAAAATATAAATGATTATGTGGAATTCTTTTCTCGTAATGACTATTACAACTCGCATAGTTTAATTATTGAGCAGGCATTCAACTCTTTGAAACAGGAACAATATGCCTCCGCTACGTTTAATTTATTTGCCGTTATCGATGGAAATATTACTAAAGCTTTTAAAAAATATGACATACCTATGGAGGAGAGAAGAAACAGGAGATGGGAACCCAAAACATATGAGAAATTAAACCACTATAAGAAAGTTAAAAGCAATCAAGAAAGAATGGCATTCTCATTCATTTTTTTCAAAAGAATGTTTAATGTGTATTCAGTTTTCTTTAAACCAGCATGGAACGGAAAGTCGGAGGTGTTAAACCGAAATCTAGTTATGCATGGTGCCTATGACTATAGTAGGATTACAAAAGAAGATGTGTTGAAGTTAATTCAATTAGTAAAATCAACATCGGTACTTGGGGATATAGCATTTTAAAAGAAGTAATAAGTGATAAATGAAAACAGCCAGAGTATTACATCTAAATACTTTGGCTGTTTTTATATATAAACATGCATTTCCTCATACTTTTATTCCTCAATTTCTTCTGCTATTTCCTCTATAGTTGTTTGAACGTTCAAAGTTATAGTAACTTGTAGTTCACCTTTAGATATCTTTTCTAAATGCCACCACCATTGCTCAGTGGATTCTGTTGATTTTCTAAAATCATATGCTTTTTTTAAGTGATTTGTTATAGCAATCTTATTTTTTAGAACATCCAGGTCAGCAATTACCAATAAAGCTTTTTCAAGGACTGAGAGTTGCTCGTATTCGTTGTAAAGCTGACCTCTGATATGATGAGCTTCAACTGCCTCAAAAGGGCTTAAATCATATTCCTGTAACGTTAATTAGTATTCTTCTATTAATTCTTTATAATTCTTCCGTTTTAGCCCCCCTCATATAGTTTTTTCTGTATTATTTATTGGAATTCCTTTTTTATTATGGATTCTCAATTCATTTTCATTTATTTATTCTTTAACTATTATTCTTCTGTATTGGTGTTATAGAGAAATATAGTTAGTTTCGGGATTTATAAAAGAAATAACTAATTGTTATAAATACAAAACTACTGCCATTAGACAAAACCAACTATGACAAGTAATAAACAATTGTCATAGTTGTCCTTTTTCAGTATAATAGTCATTATGTTTACGAGAAAGTAAGGTAATACTAATGATAGATATGTTAGAAGTAGAATTCAGTTATGAATTAGACCATTTAGAACAACGCTTTTTGCATATACTTGCAAAAGAGATAAAGAATTCAGATAAAGCCAGAACATCTTATGATTTAAATGTTATAAGTGTCCTTCATCAATTGGGGTTTCGGGGTCCAGAGGATTTTCAGTACCTAAGCGCCATTACTACTCGTTTATGTGGAAGTGTACTTCAAATAGACAGTTTAAATAATGACAGTGTAATTCAGACCACATGGCTAACTAAAGCAGCCTATTATCACAATGAGCCTTGTTTATCTGTTCAAATTGATGAAAATCTTAAACAATTTTATCTGCACCTTAAAGACAATACTCAACCGTTTAATTATATGGCTTTGTTGAAGAGTCAGTTTGCAAAGCGTATGTACTATATTTTAACTAAAAGCGGTAGTTTAAATTATACAAAAAGATTTAGTGTGGAAGAACTCAGATTGCACTTAGATGCTACAAAACCTTCGTATTCACAATATGGTGATTTTAAGCGAAGAGTACTAGCCCCTGCGGTAGATGAAATAAACCGAAAAACAAATATCATGCTTTCCTACGAGAGTATTAAAACTGTACGTAAAATAACTGATGTTGTTATTAAGGTACAGGAAAAGGAACAATATTAGAATGTTTTCTGACTTTCACTAATTAAAAAGGGCAGTAACACAGGTATAAAGTATATAGAGTACTTCTTCTATGCCGCTTATGCTAAATGAAGAATACGTAAGCAACTTTCAAGCGAAAGCAGTTCTAGTAAGTGCGTGCATAAAGAGTGAATTCAGAATTACTTATGATTTACTGCAATTAAAATTTGATTCCTTGTTTTATAGAATGGATTCACTACATTAAATTCATATGTGAATACAATTTTGAAAACAGTAAAATGCTTGCCATAAATATTTAAATTTAGAGCTGACCAATTCTCTATATAAGTTAATAAGACCTGAAAAGTTGAGAAAAATTACAATTTATAAGTTCTTTTTATATCAAGCAGGAATATTTTTGGTTTTTGGTGAAGTTAAATTACAATGTATGGCGAACATTGACAATATGGCAAAGGGTGAAGAGAAATGAAGGAACAAGTGGTTTTAGTTAACCAATTTGTAGGTCCGAGTTATACAAAAGGACTTATAGGCTTTCGTTATAACAATTTTAGCGTTCCATTTGTTTTAGGTGACCACCATGATTCAGAATATCACCTAACAATGAGTGATATTACAGCTCTAGCCGCTTTATACCCTTCTTATATATCTACTTTTAATCGAACTGTACACCGAACCTATTCAAATTGGGGAGAAAATGTAGTGGAAATTGGACTTTGCGATTTAATGATGGAAAACAAGCTTCTTTTATATCGCTTATATAACGGCAGTGAAGTGCCAGTTCGTTTTAAATGGATAGGAGACAAATGGATACCACGAGAAAGGCTAACAAAACGCTAACAAAGATATTTCAGAGTATTTCCATACTCTATAAAAAAACCCCGATTTTATACGCATAAGGTTTTTGGATATCTAAAGTTTAACTAAGCGGGATATTAGACTTTTATAAAATTTAATTTAAATAAATCGTAAATTACAATAGATATAGGAATGAGTTAGATGACACGGAAAACAGCAGACACAATACTTCATGATTTACATAATACGTATTTACTAATGAAAATGAGTGGGATAGCTTTTACGTATGAAAATCTTGCTCAATATAGTGATGCGGATACTACAGGGCAAGTTCCTCACCCAGACGTAGTAGAAAGTCATTTTGGTACTTTATCTAAAGCATTACGAAAAATTAATGTAGAAATTCCTTCATCTATACGTACGAAACGTAGCGGTGAGGAATTAAAAAGGTATTTTTTCAGGGCGTATCGAGAGCTTAAGCGTAGAGGAATTACTTTCAACAGAAATGCTTATAGTAACCTTGCATCTGAAAAGGAATACAGCTACCTTCCGAAGTACGAAAACTATTTGCAAAGGTACGGTTCTTTAGAGGGTATTTTAAAACACTTTAGTCTATATATGCAGGTTAAAGACGATGAATTAGACCGTTTGCAAACAGGTTTTAACTCTGCTATTTCAGAAGCTTTTAACAGAGGGTTATTTTTTAACCTAAAGGTTTACAAACTTCTAACACAAGAAAAAGAATTTTCTCACCTTCCCAGTTATAAAGTTTTATGGTCTAGATACGGGACGTGGGAAGAAGCTATAAAACAAATTGGGGTACATGACCAAGTAGTTAAGTCAAACAGAGAACTATTAAAGAAACACCTTTTAATAGCCTACAACGAAATAAATAAACGACAAGTGCCCTTTAACAGAGAAAGTTATCAAAAACTCAGAAAGGATACAAGCTATCATTTTCTGCCTACTATAAACACTTACCAAAAGGGTTTTATTGATTGGCAAGATGCGGTCGCTAGCTGTGGTCTAGAAGAAACATTTAATTATAAATCTAAATCTTCTGGTGTAAGAGAAAAAATTTTAACAGTTGAGGTTAACGGAGAATTAAAAGATGCTAAACAATGTAGGGCATGTAAGACAATTAAAAAATTAGAAGACATGGCTCCAAACACAAATCAGCCAAGTGGAAAAGACTCAATATGTGCTGAATGCAAGGCTGCAAGAGCAAAGACTTATTACGAAAGCTATAAGCAAATATAAACAATTCCCCTCTAGTGAAATGACTAATAATCAGTTCTCCTAGAGTAATAATTAAAGAAAAGGAAGAAGATTTAAGGAAATGAAGAAAACAGTAAATAAAAAGTCGAAAGACCAATTACTAAACGAATTACACCATGCTTATTTGGTTTTAAATATGAAAGGTATTCAATTTTCCATAGATGCCCTTAATGAACTGCATAAAGAACACCCTGACAGCCAAATTCCCCATTCTAAGGAAATAGAAAGTGTTTTTCCAAGTGTTGAAAAAGCCTTACGCTACCTTGATATTCCATGTGAGCAAAGTGATGCGAAATACAGAGATAAAGAAATATACGATAGTTTACATGTAGCGTATAAGGAACTGTATAATAGAAAACAACCTTTTACAGCGACTAATTATACAAGCTTAGTAAGAGAGGAAGCATATAAAACATTTCCAAAACGTCATCATATTTCAGAGAGACATGGTTCTTGGCAAAACGCTTTAAAAAAGGTAGGTTTATTAGCTAAGAAAGAACAAGATGAAAAGGAAAAGCTCATTGTTGCTCTGCAAACTGCTGATAAAAAATTAAACGAGTTAAATTTAAGGCTTTCAACTAAGGCTTATCTAGAACTAAGAAAAGACAACCCTTCTATCTACCTCCCTACTATTGAAGTTTATAGAAAGATGTTTGGTAGTTGGATGGATGCTTTGTATGAAGCAAATTTAACCAAGAGACCGTAAGGAGATGCGAAAAAAGAAAGTCATTTTACACATATATTATGCTGTAATACCAAAACATTTTACTTAATAAGTAATCGAGGAATGGTGAAAATGGGAAAGTATACGGATAATGAATTAAAAGAAAGTCTGTATATGGCGTATGAGGTGTTAAAGAGTCGTAATATTCTACTTACCACAACTACCTATGTGTCCCTTCGAACAGAAAAAGAATATTCATATCTTCCAAGCTATCAAATTTACTTGAAAAAATATGGTTCTTGGAAGGCGACCCTTATTGCTACTGGACTTGATAAAATTGTGAAAGACGCAAAAGTTAAATCTAAATTGGCTAAAAAACTATATGACATTAATGTTAATGGTGTTATTCAAAAAGGAAAAAAATGTCGTGTCTGTTTAGATATTAAGCTATTAGAGGAAATGACAAGTAACAAGCTTGATGAAACCGGAAAAGATTCAATTTGCAAGGAATGCAAAGCGACACAAGTCAGAAAATATTATGCAGAGAACACAGAGAAAGCATTAGCTGCCGGTAAAAAATGGGTTGAAAATAACAAAGAAAAATATAGAGCCCAGAAAGCACGATGGTACGCAAATAACAAAGAAAAGTTCTTAGAATATAGACACAACTATTATGAAGAAAACAAAGAAAAAGAATTTGAACGTATGAAATATTACAGTAAAAAATGGAGAACTAATCAGTATAATCTTCCTTTCAACTTATCAATAAAAGAAGAAAACGAAATTAAAGAAATGTATCAACACTCATGTTGTTTAACAGGTGAAACAAAGACTGCACATTTCGAGCACTTTATTCCCCTTTCTTGGGGACATGGAGGTACATACAAAGGGAACTTGTACCTCCTAAGTAAACCGCTTAATATCTCTAAAAAAGATAGGAATCCTTTTAAATGGATAGAAAAAACAAGTTTTCAAAATGAAATTGATATGTCCAAGTGGGATGAGTTAGTCAAAAGGCTTGCTTATGAAAACAATATGACAATTAAAGAGTTTAGAGATTATGTATATTGGTGCGAAGCAAATAAAAGAACACCAAATGAAAGTGAAAGTGATAATAGGCTATCTAGTGAAGTATGGAGAGAATCACTTGTTTTGAGAGGGGGTCACCTGTAAATATGACATCTAAAAAAGAAGAAAGAGTTATAAGTCACCTTGCTACCGATGAACTTAAATCGAGACTAGATTTACCTATTGAAGAATGGGACAGAATACCTGAGGACTTAGATTTCAAGCAATGGCTAATTGAGCTAGGGTTAATTAAAAAAGACCCAAAAGAGGAGGTGTAAATATGGATGAAAAACAACCCGAAAAAGAATTATTGCATGTGTCAAACAATGAATTGTTACTAAGGGCAACGTTACCTAAAGAGGAATGGATTCAAAAACCTCCTCATATGTCTACAATGGAGTGGATGGAGCATATATTAAATAATAAAGAAAGTTCTTCATAACGAGTAAAAAGTGTAGTGGAACTAATTTATAAAAACCCTTTAATATAAACCACAACTTACTGTTCTTTGAAAAATAAATAAAACGCATTGTTCTGTAATCTAGCAAGGAGGAAGTTGTTATGAGAGAATCAGAGGCAAAAAAGAATTCCTATTTAAAACACATAACTGATGAGGAACTTGTTGAACGAGCTAATATATCAAATGACGAATGGATTACAATTGAGCCAGGTCTTTCTCCTGTTGATTATTACTTAAGTCAAAAAGAACAAAAAAAACAAGGAAAAATAAAGTTTTAAGCATAATCTTTGAAAATACTAATATAGTTAAACTATCACTACTTTTATGTGATTTGTCATCATTCCGTATCTCGTTGAACAAGCGGCTAAGTCCCGCTTGTTTTTTTGTCTGAATGTTTTTATATAAACGAGGCGATGACCATTGAGTTGTTAAATTTGTTATTTCAAAAATTTTCTAAGTTACAACAAGTTAACACTAGTGCATAGGAGAATAAAATGACAAATAGTCGCGTAAATACAGAAGCCATTATTCAAGAATATAATAAGCAATATCGAAAATCAAAAATATGGAAAAGTATTAACGGTGATTTGCTTCGATACTGCAACGTAAAACCTTATAAATTAGGGTTTAAGAACGTGTGTATAGGAATGCACAAAAATTATTGTGAATTTAAATATAGGATAATAAATAACAGACTTGAAGTTACTTCCTTCAATTCTAAAACTATTTATCAAAAAGAATTAAGAGAAGACTTTTCCAAGGAAAGAGCTAGGACAGGAATTAACTACCTTCTAGGATTAGCAGGACAATTGGGCATATCAACCATTATAATTGAACTGCTTTACATACTTCCGGAAGACCATGAAATATTTTATGAGTTTAACTTTTCTTTTCATCCTAATGAACTTACTGGCGGAGCATTTTTTTCACTTTCTTTAAAGTGAATCCTGCTCTTTTATAAATATAAATTATATAATAGAATTCGTACTAGAATTTTAACTGGGTTGCTAATAGATTATACATACACAAAAGATTCTAACTAACAGAATAAACCCATTAAATTTAAAATGCTTACGCATGTTCGCAGTTGTCTACTATGTATGTTGTAAAACAAGCATGAGTAAAATAGACATATCCAAAGGTACCAACATGATAGAAAGGGGTCACGATACAATTAAATATCTTGACCTTTTTCAACCATTTTTCCTTTTGTCTGTTATAGTTTTTAAAAAATAGCACCACAAAAGGAGAAAAATAAAAATGACAAATACTACAACAACTCAAATGACTGAAATGGAACAATTCGAAAAGGCAATTAACAAGTTTAATACTGCATACAGAAAAGCCGGAGAATGGAATAACTCATTTTTTGATAAAAAAATCAGATTTTCTAAATCAAAAGAACATGAAGGTCACCGAGAAGTATTGATTGGAAGCAAAAATTGGGGATGTAAACTAGCCTATAAAATTGAACACGGCGAAATTTATGTTACTTCATTCAATCCGGAAACTGGAGGGATTGTGACAAACTTTAGTGATTCGGAGGCTGAAAGAGGTTTCCATTATCTCTTTGATTTAGCTGCTGCTTTAAACTTAAATTCGCTAACAATTGAAAAAAGCTATTTAAGAGATGAAAACTATAAAGTGTTTAATAAAAATGGTTTTTCTCATCATTTTGATGAAGATACGTATATTAGTCGTTTTTCAATTGATTTTAGAAATGGACTATTTCATACATTACGTGCAAAGTTCAAAGAAATCCAAAAGCAATTAAAAACAATTTTAAAAGAAGATAATACGATTAAAACGGAATTTATTGCGTTTTATGATTTAACAACTTCTCTTGAATATCGCTTCTCTTACTATGCTCATGGCGTTAAGGGACATTTGCTAATTATAGGTGATGAGTCAGGACTGTATATGAAGGACACAACACTTTCAATTAGCATTCCGTTAGATGGGTTATTACCAGCTGCTCCTGCGTTAGACGAATTCTTTGAAACAGTAAAAGAGGAAGGAGCTCTAATCAGTTTAATTAAACCTTCTGATGTTATTTTTAACGAAGTAGCTGCTAGAAAGTTGGATGTTGATAAGCATGTTCGCAAAGAAATCTTTAAACTGCTATCTACTGAATACAAGCAAAGTGAATTAGACAAACGTTTAAAGCAAGATGGTGAAATCATTACTATTACACAATTTCAAATGTCTAAGAACGAAGTATTATTTGCTCGAATTCTAGATATCTTCTTTGTTTATAAAAAGGACAAAGATGAGTTAACTCATTATTCTAATGAAGATAAAGATACAGCTAAAAAAGATTTTATTAAATTAACAAGCGAGCTTTATACAAAACGTATTACTAGCACTCTAAATGAAATCTAATTCGTGAGAATTAACATAAAGGAGAAGTTAACAATGACCAGCAATGTAACTAATATGGAACAATCAATTAAGAAATTTAATACAAAGTTCAGAAAATCAACAATGTGGAATCCCTATGGGGATGAAACAGCAAGATTTTATAAAGTTTCAGAAGAAGGTTATCGTAAGGTTAGTTTAGGAACCGGTTGTATCTTTATTTACATTATTAAAGATAATTGTATGGAAGTTACTGAGTTTCAACCAACTAGCGGAGGAATCTTTAGCAGTTTTTCTGACCGAAGAGCAGAGTATGGCTTTATGTATATGTTGGAGTTATCAGGTTTCTTAAATCTCGATAAATTAACAATTACAAAGCGTCATCTAAAAGCAGAAAACTTTGATGTGTTTTATAAATATGGATTTAGTGCCGATACAGACAACAATTACGTTACTAGGTTTACAATTGATTTTACTAATCACAATTTTCATAAATTGCGAGAGGAATTTGTAAAAATACAAACCGGTTTAGGTGATTTTAAAAAGAAGCATAATACAATTAAAATTGATTGGTATGATTGTTTTGAACGAAATAATATGTTGAGTTACCAGTTTTCTTATTATGCTCATGGTATTAAAAGTTATTTTTATCTAAATTCAGAAGCAGAAACTATTTATCTAGTAGATGATGCTGTAGGTGTAAGACTTAATTTAGATAACAACATTCCAATTTATATTCAGTTAGAGGAATTCTTTCATTTGATTAAAGAAGAAGGTAAATTTACAGCATTATTGCAACCTTCTGATGTTATCTATCAAGAGGTATTAAAAAATAAATTAAGCGTTTCAGCAGATACGCATAATGAAATTTTTGAATATTTGACAAAAAGCTATTCGCAAGAAGAACTAGACACAAGATTGAAAGATGAAGATTTCTCTATATCCTCGAAATTTCGCCACTCAAGTGATGAAATGAACTTTATACGAATTTTGGATGTGTTCTTTGTTTACATAAAAGAAAATGAAGAATTACATTATTATTCAAACAGCGAAAAGCAAGACGCAAAAGCATTCTTTGTTAAACTTGCTATGAAAGCCTACAATGAGTGTCTACTTGAGGAACTAGAAAACATTTAAAAAATAAAATGTATTATAAAGGAGAATATAAACATGACTGTTGATAAATTAGTACAAGCTGTAAATGAACTTAAAGAGGCTTCAAAAAACTTAGAGGATGTTCTTTCAGAAATTGAAGGACACGAAGAACTTAAAAAGAATGTATCAATGTTCTGTCTGGGCGAGTTAGAAAATAACATGTTAAATACTGTTACTAATACCCTTGTACAAGAGCTTGTTAAGTCCACTAAACAAACAGTTTGACTTTTGAGTTGTTTTAGTACGTGAAAAATGGCAAAAGTTAAAATTTTTTAACATTGCACATATATTAAGAAAATATAGTTACACGACTCCATGTTTAACATGGAGTTTTTTATAATAGTGTTTATATAAAGGAGAATACATAATTTAACCTTTATATAAAAGGTGCTCCCAATATACTTTGAAAGCACCCTTCTTTTTTAAATATGATTATTAGAGTGATTACTTTTTAAAGTTTCATGGACTTTTTTATAAGAGATTTCTATAATAAGTCCCGCTACAATCATTGTTCCAACAACAGCAGAAATCACATTATATGAGAAATGAAAAACTGTATAATGAAGAACAATAAATAATGCAAAAAATATTAGTAAAGTTATTTTAAGTTGTTTATTTAAGTTTTCAACTTTTTCTTCTTCAAGCAACTTTTTATAGAAAATCTCTACTGTAATTCCACCTATAATAAGAGTACCTACAATAGCGGAATACACATCATATGAAAAGGAAAATACGAAATAATGTAATGCAGTGTAAACAATAAATAATACGAGTAGAATTTTTCTGATTTTTTTTGCAGCATCTTTTACTTTAATGTGTTGGTCCATTCGTTCACCTCATTTCTAATTTTGTAATAGCTAATTCGTAAGTGGAACTTCCAAAAGTATGAAATTCTACCTTTAATATGAAAAATCCTCCTATTACTCCAAAAAAAATTCATTTCTGAGGTAAATGTAGTAGGAAATATAGCATTTCAATAAACATTTATAGAATTGTAGGTATACGACCACATTTTCACATGATTTTTTCTTGTATGTTTCCCCCTTTAAAAAGTAATATAAAAATATACGAATAATAATGAACACTACCATATCAATCATTTTACAAGGAGAACAAACAGTATGATTATTTATAGAGCAATAAATACCCTTAATGGAAAGGTATATATAGGTTTAACCTCTCTTTCATTAGAAAAGCGAAAGACTGCCCACTACTGGCAAGCCAGAAGTAGTACAAAAAACTATCATTTTTATAATGCAATACGGAAATATGGCTGGGATGCGTTTGAATGGGAAGAAATAGACAAGGCAGACACATATGAGGACCTTCTAGAATTAGAAATCCGGTATATAGCTGAGTATGACTCTTTTAACAGTGGTTATAACTCTACATTAGGCGGAGAAGGTTTTAAAGGAACAGACCGCAAAGGTGAAAAGAATAGTAGAGCTGTAATTACTGAAGAAGATGCATTGTTAATTATTGATTTACTTATTGCGAATGAAAAGACTATTTCTGAAATAGCGCATATGTTTGGCGTTGACCCGTCAATCGTTAAGAATATTAATAGAGGGTATTCTTGGACTCATTTGTATGAGCAATCACCGCTTGAGCAAGGAAGAAAGAGAATACATCAAAATTCTGCTGGTGAAAACAATATAAATACAGACCTTACTGATGCTATTGTCTATGATATGAAGAAAATACTTACAGAAGGTGCTACTCGTAAGGAAGTAGAAACTAAGTATGGCGTAAGCACACAGCTCTTACAACGAATTATAAGAGGCGTACATTGGGCTCATGTAGTATATGAAGGTTTTTGTGTAAAAGTAGAGGAAGAAGAAAAGAAGGAAAGAGAAAAAGAAGTTAAGAAGATGAGAGAACTAATGGCTGATGGTCTTACTAATCAGCAAGTAAATGCTAAATTTAATAATAAGTTTTCAACAGGATATTTAACAGAAATTCGTAACTTTATAATATTCAAACACGTTACAATAGACAGGGAAATTGGTAAGGGATATTTAACCCTTACTGAAGAGAACGTTAGAGAAATTAAAAAACTCCTTTACTTGGGTATTAAACAGCAAGAAATTGCAGATAAATTCAATGTAAAAAGAGTTTCTATTACAAACATTAATACCGGAAAAACCTGGACGCATGTTGTTATTGACACTACTGGATTAGTAAAGGATTCTTTAAAGAAGCCTAAAAAAAGCGTATCCCGAACACTTAATGAAGAAAAAGCGAGGGAAATAAAGATTCTTATTCGAGATGGATTAAGTAATTCGGAAATTGCTGAAAAATATGGAGTTAAGCCTAATATGATATCCAGAATACGTTCTGGTGAACGATGGGCAAATGTTACAATTTAGTATTTAAATTAGATTTAGCAAAGATACGTGTCTTTGCTAAACCTTTAATATGTATACATACAAAATAGAAAACAAATGGTTAGAAGCAAAAAAAGATTTTGGAAAATGGTCATAGAATGCCGATTTTGAAAGGGGCGATACTTATAACTGTTGAAGAGTTGCCAAAAGGTAGAATAAGAAAATTTGAATATATGGCAATAATGGATGGCGATTACTATGACGTTTGTAGCGTAAGAAGAAAAACAGGCAAAATAAACCTAGCTTATGGTAGCGGCACATTTTGGGCAGATTTAAGCGATATTGAAAAACTAGTTAAATATGACGAGAACTATAATATAGTCGATATAGTTAAATAAAATAAACACATGTTAAAGGAGAACAACAATTAATGAAAGACACTTCACGATTAAAGAAACAAATACTTTTTTCGCTATTAACGGCGGCTTCTCTAGTATCAAGTATGCTAATAGAATTTATAACACCAAGCTACACTGCTCAAGTAATAGTAAGTTCTATTTTAATTATTTCATCCTTATTGCGCTACCACATCTCTAACGGACATGAGAAAGGACGTGCTCTTTTAGTAAATCGTTTGGGTACAGCAGGTTTTGTTTTTGTGGGGGCAAGTAATATAGCTGAGCCATACATTGGACCAGTTGGCGGCATTGTGTTGGTAGGGTTAGCATTGTTCCTTATTACACCTGTTCTAATTTACGAAACAATTGATATGAAGAAAACAATAAATGAAAATGAAGAATAAAAATAACTAGCACATAAACAAGGTTTAATGAACCTTGTTTTTTGTTTTTGAATATAGTCTTTCTTAGGAATAATGCGTTAGGGAAGGCAGGGTTAAAGATTTTTGAAAAAAACAATACACGGATAAAGAACTTATTGAAAAGTTAAAAGAAGCTCAGGATATACTGAGAGATAATTTTTTACACAATACCTTTGAGAAATTACCTGGTTTCCCCTATCCACAAACCTACAGAAAAAGATTCAGAAGTTGGAAAGATGCTTTAAAAGAAGTAGAGATGAAATACGGTAATAAAAATAGTGAAAATTGATAAGTAGTGAAAGATAACAACTAATAAAAAAGCAAAAAACTACCTTTTAAATTGGTTGTTCTCCCGTAATTAACATAGCATTCAGCAAATAAATGCTTTTTTTAAACCTTAAAAACAGAAATTATTTTATAATGTATAAAAGACTCATATCTTTGAGTGCAAGAAAGGAATTCACCATGACAATAGCAATTAACACCAAAGAAAATAATGCAAAAGAAAGATTTAAACGCAATAACTATTGGATAGAGGATTTATTTACAAAATTCTATATTGCTAATCGACATTTACCTCACGAGATAAAGGCTATGAGAGAAGCTGTTTACGAACAGACTGGTATAAAAGTAAAAAAGCCTGTATTCTCAAGAGCGGAAACAAATAATTTACATAGTAGTAATGAATTTGACTGGTCTAATAATAGTGCGTTCACAGAAAATAGCATTAAAGAAAAATACAAGCACAACAACTTCTGGATACAGCATTTATTTACAAGATTTTATATTGAGAATCAACATTTACCTCACGAGATAAAGGCTATGAGAGAAGTTATTTATGAAGAAGTCAATGTTAAAGTAAAAAAGCCTGTATTTTCAAAACAGGAAACAGAGGAACTATGGAGTACGAATGAATTTGATTGGTCTAATTACAACGAGTAAGCTTTTCAATTCAAATAAAAGAGTTTATAAAACAAAATACACATTTATGAGACCCAGTACTATTCTGTGGTCTTTTTTAATATCTATTTTAAAGTATATGCTGGATTTAATTCTATCTTTTTTAACCGCTTTTTTATTTTAGAATTATAACATAAGGGAAAATAACAAAGGAGAGATTTAAATGACAAATTTAAGTTTAAAATACATTCTTATGTGTGGAGGTATATTTGCATGCACACTAATAGGCTTTATCGTAGTTTTTTTAAACAAAGTTGAATTAGCGGATGCTGCCTTTGCGTTAGTACCCCTATATGTTATGTTCCTACTTATTTTTCCAAAAACAAAAAGAAATTAAACATAAAAAACCTGCTTTTACGTTAAAGTGGGTTTTTTATCATACAGTTTATTATTTTTTAAGTCACAGAAAAAATGTAATGAAAATTTCAGTAAATTCCTTTAATATAGCTATATAGAAATATAGGGTACAAGATACAACTTAAGAGGGGAACAAAAATGAAAATTATTAACTACAAACAAGAGAAACCTAGCCTATTAAAACAAATTTTAAAAGATAAAGTATGCTATTTGGCTCTATATAAAGAGAAGCCAGCGGAGGATATATCAAAAGAATTAGGCATTAGCAAAGCAGATATCTTTGAATATATTCAAGAGTTAAAGGAACAAGGGCTAATTCATCGTAACTTTTCATTAGAACTACCTGCCGCTCGGAAGAAAATGATGCGGGAAGTATGTGCTGACTATTTTTCTGATGATGTCCAGAATGAAGAATTGGAACGTGTAAATAGGTTAAAGAATAGTGTATACTATCTTGCTATGCATGAGCACCGAAATAAAACGTATATATCTGAAGAACTTGCAATTAGCAAAGAAACTGTTCAGAAGTATATAGGAAAACTTAAAAATGAGAAAAGAATTCCTACTAACTTTTCATTTAGGGTGAGCATATTTACAGAAGAATTAAAAGAAAAGGTTCGTGTATTACTATTAGAAGAAAAGAAAAACACAATTGATATAACAAATGAGTTAGACATTGCAAGAAGCACTGTTTATTCATGTATTAATGTACTTAGAAAAGAAGGAAAGCTCCCTAGTAACTTTACTCCTTCAAAGAGAACAAAAACCGAGTTAAAAGAAAAAATTTATTCTATGGTGGTACATGAAAAGAAAAGCCCTGCTACTATTGCAAACGAACTTGGTTATTGTGTAGCAAATATTTATTGTTATATTCAAGAACTTAAAGCAGAAGGAAGGCTTCCAAATACCAGGTTTAGAAAGAATTTATATACAAATGCATAACCCCTAACAATCATAAAGAAACCATCTTACCTACTTAATATACTTAACAAAGGCTTCAGATTTGTTCTGAGGTCTTTTTTGTTTTAAGATTATAAATTCCTCATTAAACTTAAATTAATGGCTTAGCGGTTTATTCTGATGCTTTAAATGATGAATTAAAAAACAATAAACAAATTCCTGTTGAGATATAAGAGGAAGGAAGCAAATTATTAAACTTGTTACCTTTAACAGAAAAAAGAACATGCGAACTAAAAGAGTAAACGATATTTATTTAAAAGCGGTATGTGTTTAGAAATGAACAAGTAAGATTTAAAAACAGATTAGATTTTAATCTGTCTTTTTGTAATTAGTGATAACTGTTAGATTGTTTGATTTAGTTAACAACTATGGTTTGGGAGCCAAAATAAAAGTTATTTTGTTTTTAAAAAATTTATAAATACTATTTTTAACCGTAATAGCATATGTATAAAACATGCACTTTGTATACATCCTCCTTCCACTTGGGTATCGAGTAAATGCCGTCATATCAAGGATGTATAAAAAGCTGCATACTCCGTAAAAAGAACCCTTGGCGGAACCGTTTCTGCGACAGGGGTTCTTTTTTGAGGTGTGTTCCGGAAAGAGTCATTATATTAACTATATTAACTAAAGCTATATACCAATATACAACTTAAAAACAGAAAAACCTACCTAGGAGTTGGAAAGGTAGGTCTTTCTGTTTCATGAATGGTAATCACCGGTTATCTGACGTTGCAGAACGTCTTGAGTAGTTTGTTCAAGTTAGTAAGAATTTATGTATTAAAGGGAGGAAAATCTACTAGCCATATTCAGTAGTTTTTTCTTTTATGTGTCAAGGAACTAAAAATGAAACTTTACGTATCTTGAGCTGTTTTCTTAATAAAAGAGTTTTTTATTCATTATAGGAAGAGTACCTACAACATTCATTCTGGTACTTAAAGATGAATGCAATATACAAGCTACTACTGTCTTTTTAAAAACCATATTTATGATTTTTTTCTAATTAGTCTTAGATGCCACGGTAACCAAAAACGATAAGCGATAATGAATACAGGAATAGACCACCATGTATGCCATCCCTTTAACTTCATATATCCAACCTGAACTATTGTCCATTCCGATAAAAAAGATAAAAGAGTAAAGAGGAAAACGTATGTCCATTTCTTTTCTTCTTTTAAATAGTTAAGAAATATTATTGCAAAACAGGATGGAATGATGCCATACGTTATATAATCACCAATTCCTTCTTGTTTTGGCTCTTTACCTAAATCAAAAACATCCAAGTAATTCATCATAAAGAAAGCATCTACTGTTAGTGCTACATAGCTAATAGTACCAAAGGTAAAATAAATTTCTCTCCAAGTTAATCTTTTCGGCATTAAAAATATGTAAACTAAAGCAGCAATACCTAAAGTTATGGGAAACCATATACCTTTCGACGACAAATCTAAGTTCTGTATAAATTTTTCCATAGTGTGTCTCCTTTAATTTTTAGAAAAGAAAAATCGCGTTTTGATACCATACATTTTAAAATTTATTTACTATTATTTGTTAATTTATAAATAGATATGTCTGTGAGCTTTAAATATATCAGCTGAGATATTATCTATTGGAAACATAAAAGAACTAAATCCCATTTTAATGTGACCTATTGTCGATAAAGCACATTATGTTAACTAAAGATGTATATCATGTGCATCGAAAAAACAGAAAAAAAACCATTGCTCCTGAACAATAGTTTTTTTGTTTACACTTGGTTTTATACGGAGTGATGATTTACATCATCTTTAGTAGTTTGCTCAAAATACTATTAATTATGCGTCTGTATGGGAATAAAGTATAAATTACTCTTTAATAGTAGTTTCGAAAAAACCCATTATGTTAACTTGAAATGAATATAATATATACGGATTTTTTATCCATTTTATGATAAAATAGTAATTTGTAGTAAACAATTTTATCAGAAAGGGGACATTATCATGGACATAAATGTATGGATTACTATAGGTATAGCAGTATTTGCAGCAATTGCTCTAATTTTATTTAAGAAACCTAATAAGGAAGATTAGTAGCAAATACTTCGTTGTTCGAAATATAGAGATGGTTGCTATTTATATGGGGGAGTGAAGTTGAGTCTCTTTAACTTAACAATTAATGATTTATATCTACTAATTTTCGGGTTGTTTTTATTGTGGAATAATCTAGAAGCATTATTTGAATTTAAAAAGGTTAGAAAAAATCTTCAAGCCATTGAATTAGGGAATATCATTCAGTTAAGTAAATGGCGTTTATTTATGCTAAGGATAGTTGGAGTCTTTATATTTAAATGGCTCATTTACCTCATTGCAATAGCTATTACTGAAAATCTTTTTGTCATTATTGTTGCTGTTACGCTAGGAGGTTTGCGCCTTTATATTTCATATTTTAGTTTAGAAAGAATTCAAAAGTCTCCAAAGTTGGATTTCATTGTACTTGTTGGAGAATTATTATTTGTAATTGTCTTTTTGGGGTACTATTTTGGAATTAATCTCAGTTAAAAAAGGTATGAGTACATAAAGGCTCATGAAATTTTATCCATGCGTCTTTTTATTTCCGATAAGAGTGTTTATGTAAACTAGCGATGTATATCGTATGCAGCAAATTTCCTAAAATGTATTTGTTTAAATTATGTAAATATGTAACTTTTATGGAGTTTGTTCGTATAGATAATAGGAGGGGATTAATATTAATACTGAAAAACGTCTTGAGGAAATTGAGAAAAAATTAGATGATTTACATAATCAAATAAGTAAGCAACAAAATAGGACAAATTATAAGCCTCTTTTTATAGTTTTACTCGTTTTATCTGCTATCCTCATATTTTTAGTGCTGATAGGTGTTATGAGCTTTTTTACAGTTTAATTTGTTAGATTCAGCCTCTCAGAATTTTGTCTGAGAGGCTTTTTAATTTTAAAGTACCGATAAGGTACATTACGTTAACTAGAAGTGAATATGACATACAAGGATTTTTAAGAATAATTATGATAAAATGGAATAAAAAGGTAAATTATTAAGGGGATGTATATGGCTTTTATTCTTAACAATAGTTTAGGCATTGGAATAATTCTTCCTTTGATATTTTTCGTTAGTATAGTTGCTGGAAAAAGAATAAGTTCTCTTTTAGTTTCTTTAATTACTTTATTGTTTGGGTTATTTTTAACTTTTTACGCTGCTAATAAAATGAATGGATTCGAAGCTATAGACGCATATGTAAAAGGATTAATCTTTGTTGGGGAAGCTTTAATCTTACTAGTTGTTACAAGTATATTTATAGTAATACAAGAGCAAAAAAAAGAAAACAATCTAGGGTAGGTAAAAGATTTTACCTACCCTAGATTGTTAAAATGTTTCTATAACTGTGATTATGTAAAATAACTTTGTGGATGGGATACATACCTAGGTGCTTCTTATTTAGTAAAAGAATGGTGATATAATTATAAAAAGACCTACGCAGGGAGTAGGAATATAATGAATCCAATAGAAAAGCAAAGTTCAAAATTTAACTCTATCTTTAAATCTTACGAACAATTTTTGAAAAAGATTTTAAATATTGTTCTTACTAAATGATATTTCATAAAAAAGGCTTTTAAGAGATATATTCCTTAAAAACGAAAAAGCTACTGCGACCTAATCAGTAGCCTTTTCTGCACTCGATTGCTAAAGGATTTCCGTAGATACCTCACGGCGTCTTATGTAGTTTACTTAAGTTGCTATTTATTATACGTATGTAATTAGAAAAAAGAAGTAAATTATTTTTTGCGGGATGTTCGAATTAAACAGTCAGTAAGAAAGAGAATAGCAAAAGGAATAGCAGAAGCACTAAAGATTGCAAGAAAGACTTTACGAATTTTAATATCCATTTATATAAATCCACCTTTATATATTAGAGTGATATCTTAGCTTTTCTTAAGTAGAATGCTCAGATAAAGAAAAGATATTTATAACAAATAGCAGATTGAATTAAGCCGCTATTTGTTTATGGTTGCCGATGAAATGTTTTATGTTAACGAGAAATAGATATAGAATGCATTTTTATTTCTAAACTTTAATTGATTACTTCCTTTTTTCATTTCCCATAATAAGTTTGTAATATTCAAGTGCTGGAATTATGATACAAGTACAAAAGAAATTTAGGAAAGACAAATTGGATGAATTGCTTTCTTTGCTATTAGATTTATTAACAAAATAATGTACAGGTATAAAACATGAACTAAATAAACTGCTTTATGGTATTGCTTGTATATAAATAAAATCTTTTACTACTATATAGTAGTATAAATAATACAAATAACTAATTTGAAAGGAAACTACTAATGCGAGATGATTTAAAAGAGAAAATTCACTCTCTAATCTTAGAAGAAAAGAAAACAGCAAATGAAATTAAAAATGAACTAAATATATCTAATCCATCACTCCACTACTATATTAAAAAGCTAAAAGATGAAGAAAGAATACCAAAAGACTTTTCCTTTTTGCGTACAATATCTAAAAAGGATAAAGAAGAGATTTGTTACTTGCTATTGGAACAGGGAAATACCGTGCAGCAAGTTGGTGAAAAACTAAATATAGGCGATACTAAATTACGTAAGTGCATAAACGAACTTAAAGATGAGGGGCTGTTACCGCAATATTTATCTACATATTCGAGTTTGTCATCAGAACAAAAAGAAAGAATTAGATATCTGGCAGTAGAACAAAAACAGACTCAAAAAGAAATTTCTAAAACGCTAGGAGTCGGCGTTAATACAATGGTTAAATATGTTAAACAACTCAAAGAAGAAGGAATACTTCCAAAAGATTTTGTATTTAAAAAAGGAGGAAAGCCTTTTCGAAGAGGTCCTTTAACTGAAGATAAAAAAGAAAACATTCGTGTAATGGTGTTAGAGAAAAACTACATGGCTATAGAAGTAGCAGAAGCGCTCGGTGTTAGTTTGCCGACTCTAACTAAATATATGTTACAACTGAAAGAAGAGGGAATCATTCCTCAAGACTTTTCGTTCGCAGAAAGAAAACGCAATAACAAATACTAAAATATAACTTTAAGACCTGCCCTTTAAGAACAGGTCTTTTTTGTATTAGAATTACATATTCGTAATATTGGTAAGTCTTTTGTTCTCTTGAAAGTATTTAATTCAACCAAATATGTGTTAAACAGCTACCTTCCTCCCAATGTTAACAAATTAACAAATGGAAAATACCCTATATAAAATTACATTATTTTTCTAACTTCGTACCTATCGCACCTGCCGCTAATTTGTAGTAATATGATGAATGCTAATATTTGATACGAAAGGGAATTACTAATGCCAAATAGGGACGATTTAAAAGAGAAGATTTATTATCTAGCCATAGAGCAACACAAAATACCTAAAGAGATTAAAGCTGAACTAAGTATATCCAATCCATCTCTTTACTACTACATAAAAAAATTAAAAGGAGAAGGAAGAATTTCAGCTGATTTCACCTTTTCGCGTACAATCTCAAAAAAAGACAAAGAAGATATCTGTTACTTACTATTACAGCAAGGAAAAACCATGAAACAAGTAGGTGCAGAATTAAATATTACGACACCAAAATTACGTGAATGTGTAAAAGAACTTAAAAAAGAAGGATTAATACCACTGGATTTTTTCACGAATTCTAATTTATCCGTAGAGAAAAAAGAGAAAATTAGATATTTGACAGTAGAGAAAAGACTGACATTAAAATCCATTTCCGAAGAGTTAGGAGTTAGTTCTAATACAATGGTTACGTATGTAAAGCAACTCAAAGATGAAGGCATAATCCCTAAAGACTTTGTGTTTAAAAAAGGTGGAAGACAATATTTTCGAAGAGGTCCTTTATCTTATAAAGAAAAACAACAAATCCGTGTAATGGTTCTAGAGAAGAAATGCATGGCTATAGAGGTAGCGGAATCACTAGGTGTTAGTTTACCGACGTTTAGCAAATATATGTTACAACTGAAAGAAGAGGGAATTATCCCTCAAGAATTTACGTTTGTAAAAAGAAAACTTAAATAATAAATGCAGAAAATAACTATTCAGACCTGTCTTAGTCTATAAGAACAGGTCTTATTCATAATGTATGTAAACGTGTGTGTTAATAACAAATTTATATCGTTATTATGCAGGGTCTCTACATTCATACAGTTCATTAGGTTTCAACTTTCTTACTTTAAATGATTTCATCTCCCAGCCATTAGTGTGATAATCCTTTCTAGTTGTAACTGTAAAAATGTGAGAAGGTGGATTATGAGGACCAGAGTAAGACACTCCTTCAATTGTTGCTTCAAACATCATGGAGCCCGGATGGTCTAATTTCTTAATAAATAATACTCTCAAGCAATCAAAGCTTATTTCTTTGCCTTTATCAGCTCCATAATACTTCTTTGCTGCTTGTACCATTTGTGGATACAGTAAATCAATTACAGCATCTTCTAAAATGTTTTCACGGGTGGGTTTTGTAATAGGTCTATTTACTTCAGCATAAACGAACGAAGTCGCAAAAAAGACAGTAATTGTTATTATAAATACAATTAAAAGACATCTCTTCATATTATCTTCTCCTTGCTTCTCTGTAGACTTCCCGCTAAACAACCTAATTATTTCATTTCCTATTTGAACTTTTGTTTTCTTGATACTTTTACTAATGCTAACCGCTCCATAGGGCATACTACCAGCAAGCAAATTTACATAAAGGAGAACAAGAATGACTATGCGTAACACGGCTATTATTTTAATATTTACATTTGTTTATGGTATTAGCAGTACCTCAGTAGCTGCTACCGTAGCGGATAACACTTCACCGACTATACAAGTTCAGCCGCCTAAAGAAACACCATTACATGCAAAATGGGGAAAAAGAGCAATGGTAGAAGTGAAAAAGAAATACCCTCATGCAGAAATTTATGATTACAAACATGTTGGAAGACAGGAAAAAGCCCATACAAGTACAGAGACCTTCCATTTATGGATAAGGGAAAAGCAACAATCAACCAAAGTCACAGTTAATATTACGTTTGATTCAAACTCAGAAAACATAATAAATGTTACTGTGCAGCCCTCTAATAATTAAATGTGAAACAAGTTTAATTTATCTTTAATGCCTATTTTGTTGAAGTTACGTATATTGGAGGAGACAACATGAAAAAAATAATGCTTTCTCTGTTTAGTTTGTTATGTCTTTTCGCTATGGGTACAGGTATTGCTGTCTCTGCTTTAGCTATACCGAAACTGCCTATAACTGAAAAATCTAAACAATGGGAAGTAGAAATTGCAAAACCTGATGAGGATGACCCTCATTTAGTAAAGGCAAAAAAAGGTCTATATAATGTGTATAGTTTAAATTTAATAAACATAGGTAAAGATGTCCAAGATGTAAAGGTCCAATTATTTAGGGACGAACCCAATTCGGCTACCAAGTACGGTTTATTACCGGCTATTGAACCTTGTCATCTTTCAGAGTCCAATAAAGTAACTCTACACATCTCTAATTTTGGATTATCCGAAAAAGCAACTGAATTAACTGTATTAGTTACCTGGAAAGAAAAGAACGAAAGTAGAGATTATCAAGAAACTTTTACTTTTCAGCAAAAAAAAGGAAAGATTGCTACAAAATAACTACTATATAGAGGTGCAGCAAATAAAAAAGTTTATACGAATACGAAAAAAAACGAAGAATGGCACAATCATTCTTCGTTTTTTTATATAATGAATCCGAAAATGCCCCTCATAGTTTTGTAATTAATTATTATTTGTTTGTAATTCATAATACGGCAAAATAATTAATTTATTTGGGGGACGCATATACGAAATAAGATACAGTTGAAAAATACATAGACATCTGGAGAGGGTTATTACATGAAGACTAATCGCAGCACACTACATACACAGAAACAATCACTAGGAGAAGAAGGACTATCTATACGTAGTACTACTAGGTTTAAAGAAGAGCGCAGGCAAAAAGTTCGCTCTATTATCTTAAATGAAAGATATAGTATAAGTGAGATAGCAAAGAAAATGGATGTTTCTGAACAAACCATTTACAAAGATGTAGAAGAACTTAAAAATAAAAAACAAATTCCAGAAGATTATAGTTTAAAGTATTCAATGTCTAAAAAAGAGTTTGAAAATCATATCTGTTTCTTAGTTACATCTAATAGAACATTTACCATTAGTGAATTCGCTAAAGAGTTAAAAACCAGTGAAAGCCAAGCATATGTCTATGTGAATAAACTAAAGGAGGAAGGAAGAATCCCTAAAACTTTCTTGTTCCGCCATGCTTCGGTAAACGATGAGCTTAGAGAAAGAATCTTCTCGCTTGCATTGACTAAGGATTACTCAATAACGGAAATTGCTAACCATGTTGGGGTTAGTCACACAACTGCTCGGGAGCACATAAAGAAACTTATTCAAGAAGAAAGACTCCCTGAAGATTTTACTTTACCACGTTTTTCACCTATGGGCGACTTTGGTGATGAAATATACACTCTAGCATACATAGAGAAGAAAAGTGCAGCGGACATTGCTGAACAATTAAGTATTTCTACAACTACTGTTTATCTAGGTGTTAAAAACTTAAAAGCGGATAAACGAATTCCAGAAACCTTTTCGTTCAGAAAATCTTATAAAACTAAGAAGCAAACCATTAAAGATAAAGTATATACCTCTATTAAAAAAGAGAAAAAAAATGCCGAAGAAATAGTCATTGAATTAAAGGAAGATACAAAGGTAATTTATCGCTTAATAAAAGAACTTCAATTAGAAGGCAAATTAACAGGAAAACACACGAAAGTCTCAAGCAGTTCAGAAGAGCAATTAAAAGACCAAATTCCTTCACTTGCACTAGTGGAAAAGAAAAGCGTTCATGAAATTTCAAACAAACTCGGCATTAACCAAGCAACCACCTATAAACTTATTAAGGAATTAAAAGATGAAGGAAAGCTACCAGTAGACTTTTCGTTTACACTTTTTATGTCTAAAAGTGAGTTTAAGGATAAGGTTCGTTCATTCATTCTTGATAAACATTACGATATAGATAAAATTTCAACTATATTATCTGTAAAGAAACCGACAGTACGTAAGTATATAGAAGCATTAAAAAAGGAAGGGCTCATTCCAGAAGATTTTTCACTTACGTTTTTTAGGTCGGAAGAAGAATTAGGAGGAAAAATTTATAACCTTTCAGTCATTAAGAAGCTATCAGTAGATAACGTTGCAAAAGCGCTGCAAATAAGCCGTGCAACTATCTATCGCTTTGTGCAAAAATTTAAAAATGAAGGTAAGATTGAAAGTGATTTTAAGTTTGAAATGTCTGACTCAGAAAAAGAAGTCCAGGTAATTAAGGGGAAAGCTAAAGAAGAGGTCCTATTCTTGCTGAATCAAAGAGTAAAAGTAAATGATATTGCGAAACAATTAGGTGTACAGTCAAACTCAGTTCGTAATTACATAAAAGAATTAAAGCAAGAAAAACGTTTGCCTCAGGACTTTTCAGCGACGTTTCTTATGTCACAAAGTACTTTTGAAAAGGCTGTTTATTCAGGTGTACTGCAAGACCGTACTTTTATAGAAATTGCGAAAGAGTTAAATGTTTCAGCAAGTACTGTAGGTAAATATTGCAGACAACTCCAAGAGGAAGGGAAAATCCCACAGGATTTTTTCATTCAACAAAAGAAACGTCAAGAAGATAAAATATGCAAACTTGCTTTACATGAAAGGTTATCTGCACAACGTATTGCTGATAAAATGGGCTTAAATGTTGGGACTATATATAAACAAATTGAAACTTTGAAATTAAACGGTTCACTCCCACACGATTTTGAATTCACTAAAAGAAAGACTAACTGAGCGTCATTAAAATGCTCCTATTGAGACCTGAATGCATTCAGGTCTTTTTATGTTATCTAGGCATAAATGACCTTTAAATGAGCTTTTTGCGGTGTTTAATTAAGTCTGCTGATGTATTAGAGCGGATTAAAGCATATTATTGGAATTTATAGTATCATTAAAGAAAGGAAAAGGAAAGGAAAATAAAATGGTACTTAAAAAAGATAGGACGAATGGTTCTGAAGAACAATTAACAGAAGAAGGGAAGAAACAAAAACAAAGTATAGGTTCTGTATCGTATGAACAGTTAAAAGGTGATATTTTACATTTGGCACTTAACGAAAAAGCAACAGTTAAAGATACATCTAAAAAACTAGGCATTGCGGTTACAACTGTCCATAAATATGTGAGGCAGTTAAAAAAAGAAGGAAAACTTCCCAAAGATTTTTCGTTTATATCTTCGTATTCAGATAGAGACACAGAGAATAAAATATTTTCACTTGTAAACAGTGGAAATTATGATGCAAAAAGTGTAGCGAATATCTTAGATATTTCTCTTCCTACGGTTTATCATCATGTGAGAAGCCTAAAAAAACAAGGAAAAGTTCCAGCGGATTTTTCTTTTAAGAACTCTGTATCTAAAGAGGAACTTAAAAGTAAAGTATATACTCTCGTATTTAAAGAAAGGAAGATGGTAAAGGATATTGCCGATGAATTAGGAGTCTCTGATAAGACCGTTTATAACTATATAGAAGAACTAAAAAAAGAGGAACGAATCCCGAAAGGTTTTTCTCCTAGAAGTACAATTTTTAAAGAGAAGATAAAAGAAAATATTTGTTTTTTATTGCTTCAGGATAATAAGACGGCAATGGATGTATCGAACGAACTAGGTATCGGCTATTCCGCTGTTTATAGATATATTAACGAACTGAAGGAAGAAGGAAGATTACCTCAAGACTTCGGGATTGTTAAAAAGTCTAGGGAAGAAGCAAAAGAGAAAGTTCGCACACTTGCACTGAAAGAAGGTGAAAAACTAAAAGATATTGCAAATCACTTAAAACTTAATGAGTTAACCATTCACACATATGTTAAAGAACTTAAGAATGAAGGTAAAATTCCACACGATTTCACTTTTAAGGGCTCAACATTTAATAAAGAAAAAGATAACATACGTCAATTAGCCCTTCAAAAAGATATAAAAGTAAAAGATATAGCAAGTGAATTAGGGGTAAGTTTAGCGACAGTACACAATTATATTAAGATGCTTAAAGAAGAAGGATTACTTCCTAAAGAATTCTCTTTTAAGCGAGGAAGAGTCAAGTAAGATAATATATTTTACTCGGACAATAATTTTATATAGGAGGAGAGCGGTAGTTGCTCTCTTTTTTTAATACAAATTAAAAGTGCCTATAGTGGTCGTAGTGTAGGTGTTAATGATGTTATTCTAATCATCATCTAGAGGTTTGTGTGGCGTTTAGACTGCAATTTAATCTCTTTTTTAGGTAAATCATAAGACACGCTTCTCTAATCTATAGTATCATTAAAGAAATGCATGGAAAGGAAAATAAAAATGGAGCTTAAGAATAATAAAGAGAAAATTATCAGTAATGAGGATATGACTTCTACAGCTTATGAAATACTTAAAAATAAGATTTTGTATATGGTACATACTGAAAAAGTATCCGCTGCCAATATAGCTAATGAATTAGGGGTATCTATTCGCACAGTATATAATTATATAAACCAGCTAAAAAAAGAGGGAGAACTCCCACAAACTTTTTCTTTCAAACCTGTATCCTCTAAAGATGAGATAAAAAAGAATCTACTTGCTCTAATATTGCAGAAAAAACAAAGTGCACAACAGATAGCTGACACATTAGACATTTCAGTAACTACTGTTTATAAATATGTAAATAACTTTAAAAAAAGCGGAAAATTACCGCAAACCTTTTCATTTTCTTCTCCATATCAAGAGAAGTTGGAAAATGAAATTTTATCACTAGTAGAAAATAATAAAATTTCAGCAAAAGAGATATCTAGTAAATTAGAAATTGCACTCCCCACGGTATATGGCTATATAGAGAGACTAAAGGAAAGCGGTAAGCTATCACAAGATTTTTCATTTACACCTAAAGCTACTAGCAAAAAAGTTAAATTGCATAAGGCATCTCTTGCTAAAGAAGAACTTAATAAAAAAATTCTTTCTTATGTTTCCACTGGGAAGTATAGAGCAACTGATATAGCAAGTAAATTGGCTGTTGATGCCTCAACTGTCTATAGCTGTGTTAGAGCTCTTAAAAAAGCGGGAGAACTTCCAGGAGATTTTTCATTTAAAACCTCCTATACAGGAAAAGAAACAGAAGATAAAATTCTTCATCTAATACTTAATAATAAGCTGACAGCACAAGAAATAGCCACAGAACTAAGATTTACTCCATCTACAATTTATGAGCATGCTAATAATTTAAAAAAACAAGGTAAACTTCCTGATGACTTTTCATTTGAACGTTCGACTGCTAAAGATGAATTAAAGGAACAAATATATAATCTTTCATCTGAGGGCAATATAATGGCAAAGGATGTAGCTAAGGAATTAGGGGTTACTTTTAGGACGGTTTTAAAGTATATTCGAGAACTTAAAAGTGAAGAAAGAATCCCGCAAGATTTTTCTTTTAGACGACCACCATCTAGAGAAAAGGTGAAAGATGAAATTTGCTTTCTTGCATTAAAAGAACATTTAAGCCCAAAGGAAATATCAAGTAGTGTAGGGATTAGCTTTTCAACCGTTTATCAATATATTAATGAACTTAAAGAGGAAGATAGAATACCTCGTGAATTTCAATTCTCAAAAAACTCTAGTGAGAAATTGAAAGATAAGATTTATTCTCTTGCAATTATAGAAGAAAAACGAGCGAAGGATATAGCTGTAGAGTTGGGTATTACTCATCCAACAATAAGATTTTATATTGAGGAGCTTAAAAAAGAAGGGACAGTATCACAAGATTTCTCTTTTAAAAGGGGGAAAAACAAGAATAATAACTAATATACCTTTGCAAGACAATAACTTTACTTAGGAAGAGAGCGGTGCTGCTCTCTTTTTTGTACGAAATAGAAGTTCCAAAGGAATAGAATAACGCTTTGGAATTTAGAAGGTCTATACAAAAGGTAAAAGGTTTATAAGGCTAGTTTGTAGAATACTATTAAAACAAGAGGGAATAGGATGCCGGAATTTAACTCACCACTTGAAACTCTGAATCAATAACATTTTAAATTGAACAACATGGAATTTGTTATTAGAATAAGTGCATTATTATCGTTTGCGAAAGGCTTTTAAAGTAAATGGAAGGAGAAAAACAACATGAATAATTTTAAGTCACCGTTTGCATCTGAAACTTTAAAAGAAATGATGCTTAGAACTTTCCCTGAACTAAATATACATATAGATGAAGCCAGTAAAGAGAAAATAGCTAGAAGCTACGATGAGCACAAATTATACGAGGTATTTGTTGAAGTTTTAAAGGCTGAAAAGGATAAAAAAGATATACATCAAATAAATAAAATAATAAATAATTTAATTGATTAACCCTTTAAACAAGTATTTACGCCGTGCGGTATTACTTGTTTTTTAGTATCTTTAGCGGCTTACGTGTAAAATTTTAAAACAGCACTACAAGCCATTTTGTTTGTAGAGCTTAGATAACAGATAATAATTTCAAAATTCATACCATCTCACTGTCTATAGTATACTTAGTTTTGAGACAAGAAACAAAATTTTATCTCACTATTTTAAGTTTAGTTAAGATAGTGAGATAAAATAAATTAAATATTTTCGTTGAAAGTACTTCCGCTTCTGCACCAAATAGCAAAATGTTCGCAGTTGTTAAGGAATAGGTTATAGTCTTGCTCGCCAATTCTTTTCCTCGCTCTTTGGGAAATTTCACTATCGCTATAGAGTTTTGCACTAGCAACCTTTATGTAAGGGGAGCTTAATTGAAATTCTTCAAGTGTTGCAGTTTGTATTTTGTTTTGTTTGAAATGAATAACTTTATTCTCGCTATATCGCATGATGTGTATAGCCGAAACATCCAACTTTAATCAACAAATTTTCCTACTTTGTAATTCCGCCTGTAAATATCTTCTTTAATATCATTTTTGAGTTCTTTTTTTCGATTTTGGAAATCTTGTTCGGTCTCTTTTATTAATTCTTTAGTTTCAGTGTTAATATAACTAATTGTATCAATGGTTCCTTCTACAAAATCTTTTATATCGTTAGATGTGCCTTTTATTTTATATTTTGCATTGCGTGCAAACATATCAAGCTTAAACCAACCCCAATTAACAAACCTCCTAGCATATAGTCATTTTTACATGGTATAGCGTCATTTTGTGAGTTGTATAGTTTTATAGAATTACATGTTATTGTTTGTTAGGAAACTATTAAAATACGCCAATTTTACATGAAGCTCCGTTGAGTAAATTTTAACTCGAAAGATAAAAAAATAATTCTATTATAAATCGTAATATTTACGAATAGAGAAGATAAATACTTTGGTAAAGATAATTAGGAATTATCTTTATCAAAGTATGAAATCGATAAAATTCTATAATCCCTTGATACAAAGGCATTTGAAGATATATAACTTAGATATTTACTAACTATGATAATAAATGATAATTAAAAAAGCCTGACGGAAACATCAGGCTCAATAAAAAATCATTATTGTTAATTTCATTTTTTAATCAAATTCATATCATTAACAATTACTTGGGTTGTTTCTTTAACATACAAGCTAATTGGTTTAGTCTCAACTTCAGAAGGCGATTATTATTGTTAAATTCATTAAAAACCTCCACCGTGAATAAATCATTTAATTTCTTATGTTCTTCGGTGAAGCTTTGAGTTTTTACTTCTAAGCTATTATGATGTTGATTTTTTAATTCTTTAAAGCGCACAATAAATACTCCCCTCGAAACACTCCGCGAAGGATGTTTTTAACTATTATACGATATTTCCGTCTTGAAAAAGGTAAAAAATCAGGTTTTTTGTTAAAAAAGTGTGTTATTTGCAACATTTTTTAGATGAAAAAAACCTCTATAACCGTTGATTTAAAAGGATTTTTTAGTGTTATTTACGAAAAAACACCATCTAAATTTTGCATCGAGCTGGATAACTACCCGTTAAAACAAATCTAATTTCGTCTGAGCGTAAATTGTTAAACAATTTAGTTTACATAATTAAGTTATGTTAAACTGAAATATGGAACGATATTACATTTTGTTTCCGGTAAATATGTTGGATAAATTTGGTTCAATTTATTTTTACTATACTTTGTTTAACTTAGCATTTTTATTTTTTTAGCTTTAAATTTTTGTTGTGTTTCAACTGCATTGATTAACTTGATTTCAGACTCAATTTTATCCAATGACCTAGTTACATTTTTGAATGGTCTTTTCATGAAGTTTAAAGTTAATGGTTTAATTGCGATGTTATGTAACTTTGAGCTAACAGATTTTTTATTCTGTTTTCTATAATTCATTAATAAGAATGTATAACTGATAATTATTGGTACGTTTATTACACCAATTAATAAGGCTTTGCGTTGTAAAAAAATTTTCTTCTTATCCAATTGCTTTAAATATTCTCTTCTAGATTGTTCCTCAGCTATAATTCCTTTTATTTCTTTAGGAAGCTTCATAATTTCTTTGTTGTAATTGACTAAACAATCATAGTGACGAACATACGCCGAGATAGCTGACATTCTAATTAACTTTCTTAACATATCTGCTTCTAGGCTGGATAAATTGAATACAGACTCAAATGATTTACATTCATATTCATAATAGGAACAATATTGACCGTCAACATTCCATTCTTCATTTAAAAAATTGGAGTCTTTTGTTGTTAACGTAAACCGCTTCTCTCTCCAGTTAATTATTATTTTTTTAACAAAACGAGTATCTGAAAAATAATCCATTTTAAATTCTGTTTTATTTACTTCAAAAGTTAAAATTTTTATTTCTTTAAGCAACTTTACCATTTTCAACTGAATAACATCTTTAGTATTAGCACAGACATTTAAGTAGCTTGTCCATTCTTTTATAGTTTCTTTAAAATAATCATCTACATTATACATAAATTCTCTCATACAAGTTCATCTCCGTTGTTTTGTATAATTTTATCATATTTAATAATTGTTAGTCAGGTGTTTATACCCTTTCTTCTTATATTGCAACCCTACAAAATTAAACAAAAACAGCGTATATTTTATTGGTTCGCTGCATAGCATGTACTATATATTAGAAATTGGTATGGTCATTTTTAACTAAACTTGTCCACCATTACATCCTATGCAACTAGTAAATAAGATAGAACAAGTATTATAGTTTTTCTTGATTTTATTAGGGATTTTTTCTTACTTTAAAATAAGATAAATAGAAAAAAGCAGAGAATAACAATTATCTCCGCTCATGATTTAAGCTCTAATTTACTGTCTATTTTATCATTTATTTGTTACTTATTATGTTCTTTTATTTTCTCTATCGCCTTGTTTATCCCAGAGATTTCACCTGCTACGTACCCGTAATTATATGACTGATATACCTCCTTATTTAGTTGTGCTTCACGCTTTCCCAATAGCTTTTCTAGTTCTTTAATTAAGTCTTTTGGTTCCATTGTAGTTAGTCTCCTTCAATAAGATATTTTAAATATTATACATTGCTATTTTAATTTTTGTTTGAAGATAAAATTATCCCTGCATTAATATGGTTGTTAAATATTTTGTTATATGTATGTAGGCTTTATTGAATATAAAAATAGTACATACTGTGCAAATAAGCTGCATAGCATGTACTACAGGCTATCTATAAGTCTGCTCACTTTTAAGTAAACTTGTCCATCATTATACTATATGCTTAAGGTGAGCAGCATATACCAATCTTTTATGCGATTCTGTTAAACGAAGGTACGAAGAGTCTAAATCTCCTAGGTGAATACGGTCTAGAGCATCTGCATCCATAAAGATAGCCGCTAATTGTTTTGCTCGGTTCTTATCATGATACGTTTTCAATCTATCAATGATTTCGTGCATATCTTTATCCGAGAACATGTGATAAGAAATAATGCTTCTTAGTAACGCAATGTCTTCTTTAAATAACTCATGCTCTAACTCAAATTCACTATCTAGTTGCATACCGGTTATCTTTTCCCAACTCTTAAAACCATGAACATCGTCTTTTTCGTCATTTATACGTCCAATATCATGGTACATAGCCGCTAACTTTAATATTTTTAGCTCAGTTTCATCTAGCTCGTAAGCTAAGCCCAAAGACATAACATTAAACATGACACGTTGAGAGTGTTTTAATCCATGTACACTATGTATATCGTGATATAGACGAAGGTCCATACTGTCAAATAGCTCTGTGTAATCAAACAATAGCGAGTGGGAGTTAATAAGTTCAAGTTCATCGTCTGGATTTATTTGTTCAACAACTTCTGTTCTATATACATGTTTAGGGTGAATAAGAATTTCATGCTCATTCCGATGGTTAATATAATCAATTATATGGTCTTTCTTAACAGTAGCTTTAACAAGTTGACCGATGTCACCAAATTTAGCTGCGAACTTAGCGGCAATAGCTGGTTCCACAGTCCATGATATAGCTTTGTCTAGTGGTGTTGATTCGCTTCCAATTCCCCTATAAATAGCTATCTCGTCAGTGGTACTAATGGCATTCAGTTTAAGTTTCGTCTCGTATTTCATAAACTCAGGTACTTTAGATAATGCATCTTCAATAATCCACTCTTTAATATCCAATAATCCATAGTCCAGGTACATGTATACTTCTAAGAAGGCTAAATATCGCTCCTCATCAAAAATAGAACCATATAACTTGTTAAGGGCTAGTATACGTATTCTTTCGTGTACACAGCGTAGCAAATGAATGTATTCCCCTTTATTAAAGAGTTCATTAAACATAGCGGATTGGTTCTCTATGCTCTTGGAGATGTCTGCAAAAGTAATATGGTCTTCATTCATATCACTAAGCTCAAAGAATACCGGAAAATCATAATATACATACGGACTTCTGCTTTTTTGATTAGTTGTAAAGTATATATGTTCCGTAGAAATTCCTGTTTTATTAGCTATTTCCTGTACTTCGGAATGTATTTTCAGTTTAGAACCAGTTATTTCCTTATATTTTTGTAGAGTTTCTGTATCGGTAACAAGGGAAGATGGATAAAAGTCTTCTTCAAGTAGCGCCGAACCGCGTATTTTATAATAATTATGAGGGGACATGCTACCACACACTCCTTTTATTCAGCTGGTAATACACTTCGACATTTACTAAAAATATCCTATAGGTGTTTTTCTCTATTTTAGTTAACTGTAACTTAATTATGTAAACTAAAAACGAAACTAATATTTTTATAGTTATATTTCTAGCTTCTTTAGCATTTATATTAAATGTTTAAAATTCATTAATTGTTGATTTACTCTACTTTCATCCTTGAATAATTATGTTATTTTAAGCAAAATTAACAGTAAGATTGGTAGTTTGCTATAAATAAGAACATAAAAAGAGCGGGAAACCTTTCTTTAGGTCTTGCTCTTTTTAATGCACTAAAATAGCTTCGTTTTTGTCTTTATTATTCGAGCAAACCGCTAATGGTCCCACACATAAAAGACCCACAAGCCACATACGTAAAAACTTTATAACTTCGCCTCCTTAAACAAAGGCATGTATCCCTTAAAGGGTATTGCTCAAGGAGGGTGAGTTCCCTTTTTGTGTTTCTATATAAAAGAAAAAGAAGCCAACAATTCTGTGACTTCTGTGTATCATTTATGGGTTAAAGAAAATGTCTCAGTTTTCCCTTCCCAATTTACAGTTACTTTAAATGAATTATCCGCTTTTATCTTTTTAAAAGTATTAATCGTTTCCTTATTTGTAAAAGATTTTTGAGCATTAAGGTCAAAAGCTCCCATTCCCCACGCCCAAATGGAAGAAGTTATTGTATAGTCGAAATCACCGATTGAATTCTTTTCTTTTCCTATGTATTTAAGTGTAGTGGTTACCTCTTCTTTATTTAGTGACTTCGATTTAGTGACAACCTCTGCCCTCCAGTGGTCTCCTTGTCCATCAAAAGTAATCGGTTCGTGCTTTTGGGAAAATGCCAGGTAAATAACAAATATTATGAGTAGTGCAACAATGCTACTAATAATACTTTTTTTATTCATGATTCACCTCTCTTTGATTAGTAGTTGAAGCAATTCGGAATTAGACTCTCTACATGTTTATAACATTCTTGAAATATACTCTTACATTTTGAGATATGGCATAAATGTACCTCCAAAAAACCAACTAATGGTAACGAGAAGTACGGCTATTGCAATGAAGAGTAACCATCCTTTAACATACTTATTTAGTTCTTGTTTGTTTTGTATACTTTCTTTGTATTTTTGTTGAACAGGATGGTGTTTTGATAATTTTTTCATACAATTCTCCTTAAAGGTGCTTTTTAGCACCTTAGTAAAATGATGAATTCATTATTCAATCTTTTTGATATAAATCAAATTGTCGTTTGGTTTATTTAGTCCTTTTTCTAAATTAGGTGTATATGCCACTCCAAATAAGTGATAAAAAATAAAGAAAATAGCGGCGATTAGTGTAATGACTAAAACTCCTACGTTGTACGAGGCTTCCTCTTGATGATATTCAACTTTATCCCGATATAATTGTTGAGTATGGAAGTGTTTGCTCGCTTTTTTCAAGATTAATCTCTCCTTTTATAATTTATAAAAGTATTTAGTAGCACGCCTCCTTGTAATTTAAGTAATATTATACATTAATTTCTAATTGGAAGAAATCAAAAATCTAAATTACCTAATCCTTTTTGTGAAATATGGTGTGTGTATTTATCCGCTATTTTTAATTCAGAAAGAATACTTGATGCAGCAGATAAAGACTTCTTAACTTTATACCTTGATAAAAACTTTTGAAGTTAAGAAGCTTACATGTACTTATTATCGATTTGAACGAAATTAAAGCACCGCATTCCCCTTCAAAATCTATGATTTAGTTGGAGAGGTTCACATGGTACTTAGATATCCTAATCGATAACAAAGAAGTGAAAATAAAACTGTTGTGATACAAACTCCAACAAACTCTTTTCCATAGCTAGAATAAAACCAATTACAAATAAGAGTTACAACTAGGAAAATAGATACGAAAATAAAAATCAGTGTTATGAGAATTTCATCCCAGCACATATATAAAATAATGGACTTTTCATTTCTATACTCTCTTCTATAAAACAAAAAATGACCCCTAGATTAATTGAGTCATTTAATACAATAATTATTAGGATGGATGAAGTATGTGATACCCTGCATAATAAAAAACCATTAAACTGCTTCCACCTAGCACTTCATCTTTGTGATGGGGTCTTCTCATTTAAAAGTTAACCAAATACAGGAATGGTGATGCTCCATACATAGCCCTTTTTGATATTAATTTAACCATTACCTCCCTTTTATCAAAGCATCCCGATTGTCCGCTTGAGGCGGTTCCTCTAACCAGCCATGTTTAATCATAATGTTAACCCCATCTTCAGCATAAAGAGCTACTTCAGGAATAAGGGAAGCATATTTGGAACCTAAGTCTTTTCTTGGACTGCCTGAAATAGAGGCTCCATAGTTTCCAATTCCTGCTGCAATCATGGCTGCTGTATGAAACATCATTAATTTTTCTGAAAAAACTGGAATAGTTGAATCAGAAACCGCAGAGTCCCAAGTCATCGGAGCCGGAAGGTCTTCCTTGCTTAATATATCGGAAAACATATCTACATGCTTGGAGGCAATTTCTTTTCCTCTTAAAAAATATTCTTTTACTTCTTTTGTTTTGGCAGTTTGACCAAAACCTATAAGCAGCGTTTTACCAACTATATTAGTTCGAATGTTATTAAAAAGAATTGTAATTTCCTGCGCTGTTAAAGCTCTATCACTTCCAAAAAAACTACCTAAGAAGTTCTTTTTCTTAATAAACTCCACATTATCCGGTGTTGAGATGAATGGTGGTCTCACATATGTTCCTTGTTTCAACATTAATTCTCTAGTTGCATCTTGAAACCCAACAGCTTCTTTAAGAACGCTTTTAAAAAAGGATACTACATCGGACCTTGTTACAACTCCGAGAGCAACGCTGGAACTAGCCATTGCTAATATAGACATGTTTCTTAAGTACATTAAAACAAACGCGTCGGAAAATAATTTTGGAGAATCAATATTAACATCATTGTTAGTAAATCCCACGGGTACTGGGAATCGCTCTTTTTTAAAAAGTTCCTTTAAAACGGCTATGTTTCGTTTAGAAACTTCTAGCGTAGCCTTAATAATAGGACGTACTTCCTCATCTTCTGCTTTCTTTAAAAAATGGCTGTTTACACAAATAGATACAGTGTCATTTATATATTGCGCCCACAATGTAGACATCTCGGCAGCCGTTAAACGAATTTTTGTCTTATCATTCATTAAGAAGATACACCTACTTTTTTAAATATATATTTTTAATATTCCTAGGTACAACAAAATTATTAAAAAAGCGGGTATGAATGGAAAATTGCATTCTAACAGCATGCGTTCCTTCACAAACGAGTTCATGTCTTTCGTATAACTTATATGCACATACACTCATTTATCTCTTAAGTACTTTCTCTAAATAGCAGGAAATTACCGGTAACGTACAGAATTAGAATTCGGTATGCCGTTACGCTAATACGAAGGGCGGAATTTTAATGGAAGTGTTAACAATGGAACAAATGGAAAAGGTGATTTGCGACAGGTTAGTAGAATGGGTCGGAGCGGAGAATTTACTTACTGAGGATAGCATAATTTTATCTGTTGATTTGAAACACAACAGAGACATTCAATATACCAGTGCTTATGCATTAGTACTACATGAAGAATCTTCCCTTGAAGTTCTTTACTTATTCCCGAATACTATTGGGGGTGCAGAACTATCATGCGAAAAGAGAATACAATTGTATGATATGGATGTGGATAATGCAGAGGAATTAAATTCAGCTATTCGTCATACAGTCGAAAAGGTATATAAATCGAGTGTTTCTCTCGTTAATGATGCTCAAAATAACGAGGATGGCTCAAATAGCGCGATTATGAAAGCTGAAGGTATTTATGATACATGCTTATCTTTAATTAATGTAGAGAAACCTAATGCATCTGTTAACCAAGTAATTGTTAAAACCGCAAAAGACGTTTACGAAGCTGTATTTAGGCGTTCCAAATAAGTTTTTATAAGCGGAGCGGCGAAGGCTCATTTAAAATTGAGGAAATATTAAAAAGGCACTACTTAGGTATTAATGCATATCTAAATGGTGCTTTTTCTTGTATTTTAAATTAATCCGCGTATGAAGTATCAGAATCTTCATTCCCGTCCAGGTATCAAATAGCGTCTTTTTCATTTTACCCCTCCCTCTTTTGTCTCACTTATATAATTGTTATTTTCTTTATAAATCCTTCTAGTGTTCTATTCAATATCTGTTGGGGTCTTGTTATGGTTATTAAGTTAAAAAACCCATTTAAGCAATAATGTGTACTTAAACGGGTTTTATTTTAAATTTTAAATTGATTAATTAGTTCTTGAAGTTCTTCAGCCATTCTAGCAAGAGATGTGGTAGCGGTTGCGATTTCTTCTACAGAACCCAATTGCTCTTCAGTAGAAGCCATTATTTCTTGCGTTCCGTGATTTGTATTTTCCGATACGGATTTTACAAATGAAATAGCTTTATTTACTGACTGCGTATCTTTAATTAGTTGATTTACTGAATTAGATACTTGGTTAATTTCATTTACAACTTCTACTACTGATTTTTCAATACCTTTAAAAGAAGAACCAGCTTCTTCAACAACATGTAATCCTTTAATTACTTCTTCATTCGTTGTATACATATCACGAAGGGATTGTTTCACTTCTTCTTGAATGATACCAATTAAGTCACTAATTTTACTTGCTGAATCAGCGGATTGTTCCGCTAGTATACGAACTTCATCAGCAACTACTGCAAATCCCCTTCCGAATTCTCCGGCACGAGCTGCTTCAATTGCTGCATTTAGAGCAAGTAAGTTTGTTTGGTCTGCAATTTGAGTAATAAACTCATTAATGTTACCAATTTCAATTGAGCGTTCTTCAAGAGACTTAATAGAACTACCCAGTCCTCTTACATTGTTATCAATAAGGTTCATTTGGTTAATAACGTTATCTACAATAACAGCTCCTTGACTAGACATGTCTGATGCATTCTTTGTAACAGTAACCACTTTCTCTGTATTAGCAAAGATTTCGTCTGTATAAGTTGTCATGGAATCGATAGCGGCTGACGCTTTTTCAACAGCTGTCAATTGAGATTGTGCACCAGAAGATAGTTCTTGCATCGTAATAGCAATATTTTCACTTGCTTGACCATTCTGTTCAGCACCTGCATTCAATTGTTGTGCAGAAGCAGCCACTTGCTCAGATGTACTACCAATATTCTTAATGATGGCATTTACACCAGTTACCATATTATTAAAGGAAGTAGTCAATTGACCAATTTCATCTTTAGATACGTAGGTCCCTCTAACGGTTAAGTCACCTTTTTCAGCTTTCTCTAAAAGGTCTTTTATCTCCGCTGTAGGCTTAATAACTAAACGGGCTACAATTGTGCTAATAATACCTGTAATAATAAGGAATAAAACCATAACAATAATAAGTACTGTAGTTGCGTGTTTCATATCTTCTTTGTTCTGCGAGTATAAGCTTTTTGCAATATCATTATTAGAGGTTTGTAAGTCTGTTAACAACTTAGACTCTTCAGCTCGTACAGAACTTACATCATCCAGATACATTTGATAAGCTTCGTCATTTTTGTTTAAGTGAGCCAAATTAATTACGGTTTGCCTCGAATTATTTAATGTATCCATACTAGACTTAAATTCATTAAATAATTGCTTTTGTTTATCTGTTAAGTTGGAAGAGCCAAATTTATTCATTAAATCGCTAATATTGTCGACATTACTTCCAATAGTGTGTACTAATTCTTCGTTTAACGTTTTGTCTTTAGTTATCATCAATTCTAAAAGGGTAGAATCTATAATTCGGCTACTTAGGCGAATATCTCCTAACCACTGGTTTGGTATAAGCCGCTCGTTATACATTTTTTCAGAATTGGTTGCCATGCTTTTCATATACTGCATGCCCATTATACCTACAAATAGCAATGCAATAATGTTTAAAAATATAATGAGTCTAAATTTAAGTGAGATTTTTAAATTTCTCAGCAAGTTCATTTCTACTTTCCTTTCAATCGTCAAAATAGCATTCTTAAGATTCTTTTATTTAGTTCCTCGTTAGCATTAGGAGGACTAAAGAATAAACAAAATCTCAAATACACAAAAGTATTAGTGCTTGTATGACAAACTCCTTTAAATACATACAGAATGTTTAGAGTAAACCTTTACTTTTTTACTTAGTAATTAGTCAAAATACATGTTTGGTTTAAGTACCAGGTACATAAGCACCTTTAAGAAGGTTTTGGTTATTGATTATTCCTGTTGAGGCATACTAATAGCACTATCATATAAAGGAGTTGTTTTAAATTGCGCGAAGAAAGTGTTTCAAG
>Ga0268253_10000018_pt1 | contig 73772 bp, 59 predicted proteins | sample AgamicMgMarz_FD_200250 | JGI IMG/M metagenome (GOLD analysis project Ga0268253, IMG submission 200250) | Agave microbial communities from Guanajuato, Mexico - Mg.Ma.rz (v2) (version 3) | ecosystem: Host-associated > Plants > Phyllosphere > Phylloplane/Leaf | place: Guanajuato, Mexico... | reverse complement strand
GAGCCATACGAGTCTGTACTACATCGATAGCTGTTAAGTTTCCTAGACCTAGCTTGTAAGCGTCCTGTACCTTCTTAGAAGCCATTTTGTAATCTAGGTTATCTTTATTCATCTTAACGTCTTCCGGTCTCCAGAAGCGCTCTAGCATGTTGTGGTAGTACGTGATGAACTGAGGATAACGAGTATCGTTAATATTCAGTGAATTAACACCATCGTTATCTAAAATTCTAGTAGGGTACAACGAATCCTTCTTAGGTTGAAGTAGTTTGATCGTGCGTCTGTTTCTTACATCCATGTTATTTCTCTCCTCTATACTGTTTGTTTAACTCTTTTATTTGTTTCTTACCTTCTTCTAATACTTCTTTCATGTCTTCTTTACGTTTTAAGTACGGGTAGGTAAAGAACTTTTTCTTTCTCATGAGCTCTTTATTCTCTCTTCTGGTGCCAATTAGCTTTATATACTTTAGTTTAGGGTTAGCCTTTTCAAAGGTATACCCTTCGTCCATAAACAGAGCTAACTGCTCCTGACGAGTGATTCCCTTCTTCTTTGCATATTTGTAAATAAGTTTAGGGTCTGTCCTTTTTCCATCCGGTCTAACCAAGTAGTTAATCGCACTAGTCATTCCGAAGTACATCCAGTTAGTAGATTGATATACAGTCCCTATCTCCCCACTCTCTAAATCAGAGTAAGCAATAACGAACTTGTACCCTTTTTCTCTAACTAACGGCATGACTTGACCGATACCATAGCTGCTAGCATGCTCATGTGCAAACGGAGCACAGGCTCCTCTAACTAGTACGATACCTTCATGCTTATGTTCTTCTCCAAAAGGCTGGGAAAATACTTTTGTCCCCGCTGTAACTCCGAAGCAGTAAACCGCAAATAGGTCTCCTTCTTTCGTATACAGTCCATAAGAGAACTTTGTTGTTCCCATTGTCCCTAACCACTCATATTCTAGTATAAAGTCCTGAGCAGTTTTAAAATCAATTGGTAGCACAGTGCTGTTATGTAGGTCTTCAAGTGTCATCTTAGGTCTACCATCATCTTTTAGTTCTCTAAGCTGCCTTTGAAAGCATTTCTTATCGAACTTGGTGCCCCTGTATCCTACATCCCGGTCACTAGCCATCTTGTAACCTGTCTTCCTCTCCCACTTGTCCATTGTACTGCTCCCCTCTAACACCTCTGTATGTTACAGTACCTATTATAACAGGGACAAGATATAAAATCAAGTCCCTGTTTGGTAGTTTAGCAATTTTTATTTTGGTTATAATGCTGGATTGATAGTTCCTTAAGCTCGTCTAGCTTAGCACAGAACTGACCAATCAAGTCTAACTCATAGAAGCATTCAGCGTGATCTATCTCAGCTATAATCTCTTCTGCAAGTCCTTGGATTTTCTTACGAAGCTCTATACGATTAGGAACTGTACTCTTCTCTGTTGAGAAATCGACTAAGTACCAGTTACCTTGTGCTATAGTCTGGAGCTCTGCCTTAGTAACTTCATAGTGCTCTGGGTCACAGCTTGCCATCCCTTTAATCACATGATCGCTGTCTAGCACGTAGTAGTCGAAACTACCTCTGTCTACAGCCGCTACATGACCTTTAAACATGTAGCTTATTGCTTCTGCCATATCCATGCTATTCCTCCTAGTTACCAGTTATTTACTTTACTTCCATATTTTAGCCGGCACAGCTTTCACAGGCTGCCTCATAAGCTTGTAGACTTTGTCCACGGTGGTAGTAAAGCGTTTTTACGTCACTCTTCCAAGCAATAATGTAATCTTGTAAAATATCTAATGCATCTAAATCATCTTTGATGTAATACAAGTTAGTTGAAGAAGCTTGGTCAATCCATCGCTGTCTACGTCCTACACCTTCTAAGAATTTCTCTTTATTGATAATGAACGCATCTTTGTAATAGAAGAAGTTCGTGCTATCAATGTCAGGTGCTACCATGTTCGTCTTTAACCCTGCTTTTTCTAGTGTATACTCTTTACCGAAGATAGGGTCTGCACCTGCTGTTGTATTAGCAACGTACGAGATCGTTTCTGTAGGAGCTGTTGCACGTAGTACAGTAGAAAACATACCATAACGTTTAATGTCCTCAGCAAGAGCTTCCCAGCGCTCTGGTTCATTACTATGAATCATGAACTTCTCACGGATGTAACTACCGTCTGCCCACTTAGAAGTAGCAAATGCTGGAGCAATATCTCCTGTCTCTTTAGCCTTTCTCATACTAGCACGGATAAGGTAGTAAGAAATCTCTTCGTTTACTTCATCTAACCAGTCGTTTGCCTTGTCCGTATCAATAGCAATCTTAGAGATAGCTAGAGCATGAGCGTTACCCATCTCACCTAAACCTACTTCACGCTTACGGAACGAGCTTAATTTTGTTTGTTCCATTTCATCATGAGAGTTTTGGAAGATTACATTTGATAGCATACGATACTGTACTTCAACTGTCTCTTCAATATGTTTCTTCCAGTCTCCACCAGCCATACGAATCTTAGCAATCTTAGCCATATTGATAGAAGATAAGTTACACGTTGGTGTATCTCCCGGTTTCATATACTCAGCGATTACTTGCTCACCATTCACTGTGATTACTTCTGTAGTGATTTCTGGTAGAGACATAGTGATTGTAATTTCTGTACATAAGTTAGAGCAGTAAATCATACCTTGGTTCGGGTTATCACGGTTAACTGTATCACGGAAGAATAAGAAAGGATGTCCCTTTTCTACACGAGTAGTGTTAATCTCTGCAATGATATCCCAAGGGTCAATAATGTTTACTAATTGTAGATAACCTGCTTTGTATGCCTCTACACATTGCTCATAACGATCTGAGAATGTTCCGCCTTCTTTTGTTTCATCGTAGCAGTCCTCTAAGCACCATCCCATAACGTCCGATACTTCTTTAGGGTCAAATTGATACCAGTCTTCCTCATTTTGCAGCTTACGGAAAAAGATATCCGGGATAGAAACGGCTAAGAAGATTTTATGCATTTGTTTCTCTAGTGCTGTGTTGTTAAGTGGAGCTTTTAAGAAGTCACTTAAATCACGGTGCCAGATATCTAGAGTGATAGTTACAGCTCCAGCTCGCTTACCCTGTTGGTCCACAGTTCCTGCTGTTACATCAAATAATTTCATAAACGGTACTGAACCAGAGGATAGTCCCGGCTTCTCACGGATACTCGAACCTAACGAACGAACTTTACCGAAGTATAAACCGTAACCACCAGCATTCTTAGACACCTTAGCAAACTGTTCAGCTTCACGGTAGATATCATCGATAGAGTCTCCTACCATACCTACGAAACAACTTGATAGGTTACCACTTGGTCTGCCTGCATTCATAAACGTTGGTGTTGCAGGGGTCATACTTACTGCAATCTCTACACCGGACATTGCATCGTATCCTTCTTTTACATACTGGATACGTTTCTCTTTAGGTTCATTCATGTGTAGGAACATAGAAATAGCCATGTAGCGCTCTTGAAGAGTTTCAATCTTCTTAGTTCCTGTTGTAATCGTCTTACCGTTTACTTCTTCTTTTAGAATCTGTACAGTAGTGTAACGATCATATGCAATATGTACACCTGCATGGTTTACATAGTAATCACGAGTATTCTCGATGTAATCTTGCAGCTCTTCCATTTCTTCGTCTGTATATGTTTTATAGAAGTCTGTATACTGGAAACTAGCTTCCCCTAGTTCAAATACTTTCTTTAATCCTTTAGTAAACCCGCGGTTGTTGAATACTTCTTTACGAAGAATATCTGATTTGATACAACCTGCTACATCTTGCCAGAATGACTCATGTACAGAGATAAGACCCTCTACGAGTGAGTAAAGCTCTTGTTGGATTTTTAAGCTTGTCACCTTGTCCTCAATTTGAACAAACTCTGAAACTGCCCCCACTAAACTATTTACGTTTGTTCCCTCCGGTACGTAACGGTTTAGGTAAGCCTCTACTTTCTTCGGGTCATAAAACTCGATAGTGTTTCCTCGATTCACAATTTGCATTTCTGCCATGTCTGTGTATCTCCTCTCTAGGTTATAATATTTTTGCTGTAATAACAGTGTAACACACAATATAGTGTTTGTACAGTCTAAAATCATAAAAATTTCCCCATATGTTGTATTTTTCTAACAACCTTGTAGGGGAAATTTATTTATTCTATTTAGTTATATAAGTTATTCAAGTATTCTTCAATCGTCATGTCTGGGTTGATACCTGAGTCAGCATCTTCTCTGAAATCATTTTTAAGATTCATCATGAGCTTTTGTAGGCTCATAGTTTTGATAATGTTCTCAGGTAGGTTTTTATTCTCTACTACTTGACGAAAAGCTTCAAGAGCTGCAGGTGATTGAGGAATCTGTACGCCCTCTTCTACGTAACTAGTCCAGCCCTCTACAGGCTCTCTACTATTGAGGATGAAGCAGAAGCTAGCAGTTGTATACTCATTGTATACAGCATGTACATAGACTCCCTCAGGAAGTTTAGGTAAAAAATTCCGTTCTTCAAATTGGTGGCTCCCTCTAGCTAGAAGGCTCATAACTGTCTGCCAGCCTACATTAAGTCTACCTTGAGCTACTTTAGGCATCTAATCACTCCTCATATTGGTCTGCGTAGTTGTCCCACGCTACTGTCTTACCGTATTCAACTAAGTCAACAATAGGAATTTTAGCAAACGTATCTAGGGTTGTAACAATTACATCAAACGACTGTACTTCATCTCTAATGTTTTTAATAGTTACAGAGGTTCTAAAATGTTCATGAGAGATGTCTTTAATCTGTCTATAAATGTAACCTTGGTGTGGAATCATAACAAAGTCCTTAGCACGGTTACGAGAGAAGATTAATAGAGGAGTTCTGTTTACTCTTCGTCCGTCTGTAACTACTTGACTCCACCATTCCTTAGGTTGTCCAATGTCTAGGAGAATGTGCTCCATACTCCATTCTTCCCTCTTCTTACATTCTATGACAAAGGGGAAGTCTAGACCGATAGGAGGGATAATGTCCCCTGCTACACGTTGGTCACCTTTCCAGTGTAGTCCGCCTGAAGCAGGAACTCGTGAAAAGTTCCCACCCCACCAAGCAGACATAAACTTAGCTGTTTTTAACTCATAGCTGCTTCCCTTATTTTTCGAGTACTTTCCCATGCTAGTCCTCCTTCTTAAACACTACAAGAAAAGATGGGTCATCTTTTTTGATAATTATTTCATCGATGTCTAACCCCGGCTCCACAGCAACTTCGTATGTATCCTCAGTTATACTGTATATCTCATAATATTTTCCTCTAATGTTATATACATCTAAGTCATCCTCCACCGTTTCACGGCAGAGGACATGTGTAGGCTCCGTCATTCTTTTTCAGTCACTTCATTTGTTTCAATTTCTTCTTTGATCTCATCCACTTTTGAAGTAGCTTCAGCTTCCTTCTCAGCTTTTACCTGTTCAGTAGCAGCTTTTAGTTGCTCTTCAGCTTCTTTCAACTGCTTGTCATACTCTACTGCAGCTTCTTGGAACATTTCAGGTGTAGCACCTAACTTTTGCATTACAATCTCTAATACTTGTAAACGAGAGATTAAATGAGTTTGGTATTGTTGGTAAGGAGTAATCATCGCCTCTACCACTACTGCAACATCTGTTAATGTTGTTGTATACTTTGATAGGCGCTGCACTCGTTTAGCTGTTGCCTCATCTTTCACATTGCGGTTAACTACACAGTCTAGGAAGTCGTATAAGTGTTCAGCTTTGATTGGTTCTTGTGAGTAATGTTTTTTCATGGTTAATTTTCTCTCCTTGTAAGCAGATCGTCTTCTGCTTGTTCGAATTTGTGTTTTACTAAAGCTTGTGTGCTACTAGGTAAAGCCTCAATAATTGCTTTCAACCTAGCTTCTTGTAACTGTTGTGATGCATTAACTGCAGCTGTTGTGTATCCTGCTACGTCATCGATGATTTGAATAAGGGCATCTCCTACTTGGTCTAGGGTCACTTTCTTTTGTTCCCCTTCTTCCATAAGAGTAAGTAGACCTTCCTTGTCCTTATTTGTTCTGAGATAAATAATGTTCTCCATGAACTTTAGGATTTCATTTTCCTTGTCAGCCATGTGTACCCTCCTTACTTTTTATCTAAGCCTGAGGAACCTCGTCCGTTTTCTCCACGAACAGAATCTGGTAAACTATCAGTTCCTTTAAACTTACCTACCACTTTGTTTAGGAAGAAAATTTGTGCGATACGTGTACCTCTTTCAACATAGATAGTGCCTCGTGGTACAACCTTTTTAAACACTTGGCTACCATTGCCTTCTTCTACAGAAGGATAGCAGAGATGTTCAGTTTCCTCTACGAAGAATTTACGAGCTTCTTTCTTCACTACGTTTGGTACTTGGTTTAGTGGGATTTTGTTCCCTTTAACATCAAACACGAAGTCTACTAAACTGTTATCCGCAAATGTGTTACGAACGATAATACCGATTTCCCCTCTGTATGTACCTTCAATAATTCCAGGTCCGTTAGATAGAATTAAAGGTGTGTTACAAGCTGCACCAGATCGTAAAGATGCAAACATACCTGCTTTTTCCCAGTCAAACGCTACTTTTAAATTAGTAGGGATAACAATAGATTTATAAGTTGAGTGAGGCACTAATCGACCTTCCGATGCATAAATGTCATATGCTACGTCACCTTCATATCCTTGTGTTGGTACGATTAAATCCTTGTCCTCTAAGTAAAGTACATCAATTGATTGCATTAATGTTTCTCCTCCTCATTTAATTTCTGCATGTATTCAGTAAACTGATCGATGTTAGCTATACGTTCTAGCGTGTACTTGTGAAGCAGTCCGTATTGCTTAATCTTCTGCTCTGTAACATCTAAAGATTGATTGTCTAATAGCATTATGATAACTTTCTTATCAAGTGCCATGTGAGAGAAACTAATCTCATCATACGCCAGCTCTCCTACTAGTTTCACAATGTCATCTGACCACCCAGTAAAGATTAAATACCTCATTCGTTATTCCCCCTTCTTGACTATAACCATATAATAGCATACAGTGAAAATATAGTCAAGCCTTTTCTATGAATTTAGTAAAAGTAATTTTAGCTCTCCTTCTGCATCTGCAAGAAAAGCATTATCGATAAGCTCCTGAACCTTTTCCATTCCTAGGTCATTGGCATCTTCATCTGTACCACTAAACACATAGTAGACTAACCGGTTCGGTTCTGCAGCGTGAATCTTATTAGCTGCCTTAATCATCTGCTCCCATGCATCCGTGTCTAAGTATAGATAGATAGGTTGTTTCTTTTCTTGTGTTTTCTCTAGTAAAACACGAATCTGTTCATCTGTAACTTGCTTACCAAAAGTAGCTACTCCACATCCCGGAGTCATAAAGCTGTTGAATACACCCTCATGTACAACAATCTTGTCTGCATACTTCACATTATTCAGGTTAAAGATTGTATTGTTCTTTGAATACTCTGTAGGTTTACTAGGGGCATTGAACGATTTAATAAACGCATTCTTTTCTATACTTCGTGTATTCCAGTACAGCGGCTTACGGTTTTCATCGAATGTATAAAAGACAACGTGGTTTCTTAAGTTAAGCTGTCTTGGGGTGCCATCTACGCTAATCAAGTCCACTGTCCCATTTATAACATAAGAAATATTATGTTGGTGGATTTGCTCTAGTGTAACCCCTCGTCCATGTAAGTAAGCAAAGAATGGGTATGCCTCTGGGTTATTAAAGTTAGCTGCTAGCGTTTTACAGTTCGTAGGAACAGCCGGGAACGTATAGGTTACTTTTGCCTCATCTTCTTCCGGTGCCTTCCCTCCCGAGCTTATAAACAGTAACAGCTTCTCTTCCTCTGTCAAGTTCGGGTCAAACTTACTAAAGCTATATCCATTTTGTTGTGCTTTAACATCGTAGTCATAAACCATTAAAGTATCAATAGCTTCAGCATAGGACTCTTCATAGTGTTTCATTACAAATTGTGCCGGGTTTCCCCCCTCGTCACATTTAAAGCAACACCATAGCCCTGACTCTTTGTGTACGTAAAACTTATATTTTGAATCGTCACAGAATGGACAGCAAAATCGATCATGTGTTGCTGTACTCTTACTAGCACCTAGCTCCTGTCTAACTAAGTCTAAAAACATCTTTCCCTACCTCCAGTATGTTACTTGAATAATCCCTTTTTCCTCTTCTGTCTTTATAGGCTCTATATCGATTGTATAACTTTTTAGCTTAAGCCTATTTTTGATATAACGGAGAATAACCTGCTCCTCTACATAAGCTGTATCTTTCCCTTGTGCCTCTAGTCGTCTTTCTTTATCTCTTCGGAGTACACATGACTTACAGACATGACCATCGTAGAACCCGCTCTCTGCACTACGAATCTTCCCGCACTTTCTACATTTCTTTTCATCTAGTATATGCAAAGGCATCCATTTAGGGTTGTCTTTTACAGCCCATTCTATCATAACACGCCCACCTAGTCTATTATAGGGGAACCACATAATTTTAAATTTATACTTTTTGATAGAGTGTAGACTGTTCTCATACGTTGCTAGCCTGCCGTAGACTACGTCCCCAAAGTTTACATTATGGTTCTCCAGATAGCGGTCTCTAATATAGTCGTTCCATCTATCTCGGTTTTCCTCTATGTATTTGTTATGGGTAGCATCCATACAGGCTTTACAGTGACCGGATTTTCCGTCTTTACTGGGCTTTTCATTATAGAACCCAGTCTCTAAAGGCTTTGCTTGTTTGCATTTACTACAGACCTTTTTAAGCATAATTATCTCCCTTCTGCGATCTTACGCATTACAGTTAGCATGGAGTACATTTCTCCAAATTCCTCTAACACTGCTAGCTCCTGAGGAGTTGCCTGACCATACAGTTCGATGTCCCATGAATTAGTAGGAACCTCTGGTACAAACCATGCTTCATCATTCTCTCTTAAGTATCTCTGCTGAATAGCTGCTCGTACTAAACCGAGAAGTTTATCAAATGTTTTGAATCCTCTCTGTACCTTTTCCAATGTATAGTCATCCGTGATGATTGGTAGACCGAGTGACTGCGCTTTACTCATGATAAGCAAATTACGCTTGTACACTTCTGGGTTAAACGGGGTGCCTCCTTTATCCTGTAAAGGCTTAGCAGCTTTTAAACTTCTTACACTATAGATATTTTCTCCCTCGTACTCTTTGTCCTGCACTAGGTATAAATGTTCTTTTGCTGAGGAATACTTATAGTAAAAATTAATATTGAATGGGTACCAGTAGTGAATATCCTGTACGGGTAAGAATAATGTTTTCTTCCCCTCTCTAGTTGTATCGACTTCAATACTCAATAGGTTGTCTGATTTAATGACTGTTTTCATGTTATCTCTTCTCCTTCATCTAATTTAGATACGCCTGTTTTATCTTTTACAACTGTAATTACTTGTTCGAATAGTGGTTTTAATGTTTCATTATGAGTGACGATAAAAATAGTACCAATCTCCTTCTGTCTTTCTCTAAGTAGAGTAACAACGTTCTCTGCCCCTACACTGTCTAATGCGTCAAATACTTCATCATACACAACTACATTAGAAGCTCCCCTAGCCCCACTCATTACTAAATCTTGTAAAGCTAATGCTATAGCTAGGTCTGCACGTTTCTTTTCTCCTTCAGAGTTTGCTCTGTAGCTGTCTCCTCCAGATGCATTGGTTAGCTTAACGTCAAACTTTTCTGTCATTTCTCCATCTTTTTTAGGAGTCTGTGTAGAGAAACTTAGTTCCATGTCTGACCCGGATAGCATCCCAAGATATTTATTAGCTCGTTCATTTAGGAATGGAGTAATAAGATCAAGTACGTGTGATTTTACTCCTGAGTTTGAAAATACTTTAACTGTATCTTCAAGCTGGTTCTTCTCCTTATGTAAGCTCAGCTTAGCGTCTCTCACGGCTTTTATCTTCTCTTGGATAGCTTTCCTTTCTTCGTCCCTAGGAGCTGGCTCAGGAACTTCTCGGAGCTTAGAAAGTGTAACGGTAATTGTATTTAACTTTGCCTTGTAGCTATTAAGGTAGTTGCTGTATGTTTGCTGCTCTCTTTCAAGTAAAGCAATTTGATTGGAGAGCTCTCTGTAGTTGTTTACAATGTTATCTTGTTCTTCTTTTACCTGCATGTACTTAGCATATGCTTCGTCATGAACGGCTTGCCAGTGGTTCAATTGACCTGATAGGGGCTGCATCTTATTAAGAATCTGGTTTAGGCTACCTTTTATTCTAGCTACCTCTTGGTCTCTGTGACTAGTATCAAGTTCAGAGCCACATACAGGGCAGTTCGTATTGGTCATTAACTTTTTGTAATCCTCAATCTGCTGTGACTTCTCATACTCCAGCTGACGCTGCTGACTTCTTATTTCGTTTAATGCGTTCATTGCCTCAGTTACAGCTTGTGCATGAGGGTTAGTTACGTTAGACTTCATTAGCTCCCGGTCTTCTTTAAGCTTCTCAGCGCGGTTAATCAAGTCAGGAATCTGTTGCCCAGCCGTATTGATATAATTGTTCATTTCCTCTTTAACTCTTTCAAACTCCTGTTCTTCTCTTTCGATAGAGGCTTTTGTGCTTTCGTATCGCTGTCTGTCTTGTTGTTCTAGGTTGTCCACCTGAGAAAGTTCCCACTGAAGACGTTCTTCTTCACGATCTTTAGTAGCAATCTCTGCCACCTTATCTCTTACTCTATTTTTTGCAATGTCTTGTGCATCTGCGTATACCTGTAAGTTAACAAGGTTTTCTAAAATTTCTTTCTTTTCTTTATCTGTTGCGATAGCAAAACGACCTGCACCGGAACCTTGTGAAAACATAATGCTGTTTACAAATGTATTGTAATCGATTCCTACAATAGCTTGTATCATTTTATTTGTGTCTGCTGTAGATTTAGCTGTAATCTCTTTGTCGTTCAAAAATAGAAGCACCTTGTTTTTATGTTTCTTATGCTTTCGGTACCGTTCAATACGGTATTCATCTTTACCCTGCTTACCCTTCAGGATAACCGCTGTGTTCTTCCCTACTTTATTATTAATGACCTCGTCCGATTTAATTCCTTTAGACGTTGTATCGTAGATAGCGTATACCATTGGTTCTATTAAAGAACTCTTACCTGAACCGTTACTTTTAAACTTGTTACTGGTTAGGTTATCACCTTCTACAAGAACAATCCCTCTGTTCCCTAGCTTCAACACCACTCTTTCGAATGAGAGAAAGTTTTCAGCTATTAGCTCTGTCCATTCCATCTTCATTACTGTATCCTCCTTAAACTTATGTCTGTAACTAGATTATAGCAAAGACTGTATAATTTGTCAATAACAAATAGGGCTATCCTATAAAGAATAACCCTCTGGTTTATCTATTGTTTAACGCCTCTGTAATAATGTCTACAGCTATTGCCGCTGACTCAGGGTAAAACTCTTTCGTGTATGCTTCAACAGCTTCTACCTCAGAAGAAGTACGATCTATAGCAATACGTGTCTCTGTTTTATACTCTCTCTGTATTTCTACACGGATGTTATCAGAAGACTCTTTGAATATCTCTACTTCTTGCGCCTGTTCTTTTGGTAGAATGAATCGTACATAGTTGTTGTTGATAATCTGCTGTACGTCTTCTGTAATCTCTGTGACAGTAATAAACTTTTTGTTCTCAATAGGAATGAACTCAGGTCTTCCGATGTTTTCAAGATCGATTAGCATTACACCTTTGTCTTGCCCCTCATCTGAGAAACTGGTTTGAATTGTGTTCCCGATGTAAAAAGTATTGTACAACCCGCCTAAGAACTGTCGTTTATGGTAATGACCTAGGGCTACATAGGTAAACACGTCTGGACGTAAATCCCCTATTTTGAACGCTCCCTCTAAGCGGTGACTGTACTTACCTGTTTCACTTCCGTCTACTCCAACATGAGCAGCTAGCACCCCCGGGTCTTCTTCTGTACTGGCATAGTCTGCAAACTCGTTAATCTTCTGCTTTAGATAAGCTGTATCATCTGAGTAGGGAATACCATAAATAAAGAAGTCTCCGTCATCATGGGGGACGAACACCTTCCGAGGTGTATCAATCACAGTAACATGCTTGAGATGGCTAAACGGTTTTAACCAATGGTGCGTTACTGTAGCATTTGTACGGGAATCATGGTTGCCTCGAATCATGTAAACTCGCACATCTTCATTACTTGCAAATATATCAAATACAGCAGTAAACACTACGTCATCTAACTTAGCTCGTTTATGAAATAAGTCCCCGCAGAATAAGAGAGGAGCGTTGTGTTCTCTTGCTATATCAAATACTTTTTGTAATGTTTCCATCTGTGCCCGGAATCGGTCATTTACAAATTCATCATCCGGGTTAGCATAGTCCTCGAATATATGTGCATGGAAGTCAGTGAATGAAACTAGTTTAGTCATTGCTTTCCTCCTCTACTCTTATCTCTACAAATCCTCTAGCAGTCTGCACCCCTAGAATAGTATGGCTAAAGTTAGGGTGTACCGGGTTAAGCTTACGCATAGTTAATTCATCTACAAAGTCTTGAGCGGCTGAGTACTCCTCCGGGGATACAGCCACGTACTCAGGTAGTTCACCATGCTCTTGGAAATGCTTTTCTGAAAAGTCTTGTACATAGCGCTCTACATGTTTCTGTACTTCAGTTTGTTTAGGGTATCCATAAGTTTTCTCAATAAGATCAAAAATATCTTTATCCATTATTGACCCTCTCCTCTCATTCTATTGATTGCGCTATTAATCTCTGCACCGTAATCAGGAGCAGCACCTTTCTTTTCACGCTTTTTTCCCTTGAATGATTGCTCCGCTCTACTGTCTGCTTCCTCTAGGAGAGCAATATGCTGTCTCTTCTCTTCTTCACTTGAATACTCTCGTACAGTCTGGGCACTACCCACAACCTTTAAACCAATCATTCTATCATAAGGTCCTTCAGGTGGATTTCGGACTTTATCCGCGTATAGTCGCATGTATCCCGCGTTATACTCTTCGGGCAACTGGTTAACTGCTAATACAAGTTCTGCCGCATTCTTCTTACGGTGTGCCCCCTCCATGTGCTCCGCAGTTCTGATTAAAGCATTGTAAGCTGTACGGTTCATCTGAGAAGCTGTCCACATAACTACACTAAAGTCTTGTGCGATTCTTCGCATTTCTTCGAATAGTCTGCCCCCATCTTCTGCTTCATTCCCTGTAGCTTTTGGGTTACGAAGTAAGTCCGGGTAGTCAATTAACACAACGTCAATATCGATACCTTGTCTAATTTTTACATCTGAGATAAGCTGCTCTACTTTAGCAGGAGTAATCGTGTTCGGAGAATAACGTGCAAAGAATAGGTTACCCAACTTGTCTCTATTTTTCTTGTAAACTGTTTGGTACATGTTAAAGTTCTCTTCGTTCAAACGGGCACCTGTCAGAATCTGACTACGAGATACACGAAGCATCGACTGCTCAAACTTAAGAATCATTCTGTTCTCTAATTCCTCAAGTGCGATAAATAGTACATTGTACTTCAGCTTTACATAGTTAGTGGCTAAGTTCGTCAGTACTAGTGTTTTACCTGTACCAGAAGCGGCTACGATAATTCCCAGCTCCCCTTTAGCTAAGCCTCCACTGTTCAAGGCATCTACAGCCGGGAATCCTGTTGGAATCGTATTTTCATATAGAGTAGATAAAGCTTTGCGCTTATACTCAGTATCGTCTAGGACATTGATAATCTCTTGATTCCTACCACTGACATCTAGCATCATGATATCCCGCCAGTCATCAGCCATCTTTTCCATGACTTCATCCTTGTCCAAGTTCATTGCAGCTTTTTTCAATAAGTCTAGTTGCATGTGTTTCTTCAAATGTTTCTCAATTTTTTCATCTATAAGATCGTCATTACCGCTGTTACGCACTATGTAAAGATCACTGATTGCTGAAAAGTATTCCTGTTGCGTAGCTGCGTCCTTGTTCATACGATCTAGTTTATCTTGTGTTAAAGTTAAAAAAGCTTCTTCTGTAATAACTGTGTTGCTTGTTTGATAATACCGTTTAAGGATTCCTGCTAGCTCCTCATATACCTTATTACCATCAAATACGGACGATGGAGTCTTAGGAAGGATTTCTTTAGAGAAGATAGAGGACTCTATAGCTTTTCTTAAAATCTGTTGCTGTAACGGATTTACTGACATGTTTCTGTTCCTCCTCCTTGTGTACAGTGGCTATTATAGCATGTCTTTCCAAGATTGTAAAGAGGTCTGTAACATAATCATATGTTACGCCCTCATGAAGTCCTGCAGTGTATTCTCTAAATCCGCTCCAGAATTTCCTCCGTAAACCTTGTACGTACGCTTTGTTACAATCTCATCGTAATTGTATTCTTCAGGTTGAGCTTGTTCATCTTGGCTGTTAATGAACTTAACGATCTTATCTGTATCTAGCACCGAGTAGTCATCAAGCGGAATCATTTCTTTTCCATACTCCTTGAATGCTTCTTGTAAATCTGCTAGAGAGATGTACAATCCTTTTCTGTCCATGATTAGGTTTAACACTTGGCGTGTTTCATCCAGCACGTCTAGTTGGTAGCGGTAACTAGCCCCTACTTCCATTTGCTTATCTTCATCTGCTGTAGGAAGTGCGAGTAAACCTAATGCGCGTTTCTCTAATGTTGTTTGTTCGTAAGCTGAATTAGCTAGCTTTTTGATTGACCCTAAAACAACTTGAGTATGCTCGGAACCGAAGATGTAGTAACCCGGTAGTGAAGAGATACCGCCTGTAAGAATCATTGACTGTGTCAAAAGGAATTTCTTAATTGTGTTGCGTGTCTTAAATGAAACATTTTTGTTTAATAGGTTGTCTTCTGTCATGCGGTAGAAGTTTACTAATGCTACTTCTTTTTCACCTGAGCCAGTTCCTGTTAAGAAATCTTGGATTGCATGCTTGTACTGTAATAAACCTACTCCAGCATCTGCTGTATCATACGCTTCAACAAGTGCTCGTACGACTACATCATCTCCGAACTTAATCGGAATTTCACCATAAGCAGCATAAGCATAACTTACTTGTTTTTGGTAATCACAGTATTGTCTATACGCTTCATAGCTTCCGTCAGACATAAGTGCGTTGATAAATGGTAATGCTTTTTGTTGTGACTTCCCATTAGCTGTAAAGATAGAGCGATTAAACTGTGCTGATAAGTATGTAGCAGGTTCTATCTTCTGCTCTTCACAGAATAAGCGGAATTTTTCAAATTGTACCCATCTAGAAGAACAATAGAAATCCGCTGGAAGGCAATCGTAGTCATTTGTTAACGGCTTGATTGGTGAGCCTTCCCCATACACGTTTACTTCTGCATTATGTCTGTCTGTAAATAGTACTGCATAACGATTGTATAAACGGGATAATAAATATGTGCGGTAGTTTCCTACGGGGTTATCTGTTTCTTTAAACCATTCCCAGTTCGGGACACCACCAAGATCATGCAGTTTACTATGCATTTCATCTAGCTTGGCTTGTTTTTCTCCACGAAGTAACTTGTCTTGTAGCATCTGTTGTTTTGTTCGTCTGTTTCGTGAACTCTTTTTAGGTTCCTTTTCTTTCTTAGGGAGCTTACGCTTTGCGATATCGTCAATGCTCACCCCTTCTTCGTTAATGAGTGCTTTATCAGAAGTGTCGAATCGGATAAGGTCAGTGTTAAACATAACCACTGTACCACCTGCTCGTCCTCGTACACCTTTTGTTTGAATGATTTCTTTTTCCTCTAACACTTTTAAATAACGAGATACTGTTCTGCTGTCTTTTCCGCCTAACTCTGCTAACTCTTTTTTCTTAAAAGCAATGGCAAAATCTTTTACTTCTTTGGCTTTGTCCACCATTTTTGTTAAAAAAGCTAATACATTAGGCTTCAGGTTGACAACAGATGTCTCTAAATACACACCATATTCCATCCATCTGCTCCTCCTATCCTGATACAGGTTTGATTTCATTATAACACATTCTGTAAAATATTCAATAGCTAAAATAAAAATATAGGGACATTACTGTCCCCGTTAGCTACCTAGTGGTTATACCCCATGAACTTGTAAAAGTTTTCAGGAGTAAAATCGTGTAGACCGTACAACTGGTGAAATGCCTTATGGTCATCCACGCACAGCGTAACTCCATTGGCTAACTCTGTCCGCTTCTCTTTAAATTTTGCGTAAGAGTAAATATGGTGTGCGTGGAGTTCACCTCCGCGCTTACCACACTTCTTACAGGTGTAGTTATCCCGCTCGTAAACACTACGAACCCACTGAGCATACTCCGGGTAAGCTCGTTTGTCCTGTCGCTCTTCGTCAGTAAGGTTAGGGTTATACTTGTAGTGGTTCTCCCCTCCTCGCTGACACCCACATCTATGCCCTTTTGTTATACTCATTAGCGTAGTTTTATAGGGTTTACCACAAGCGCACTCTACCAGAATTGGTGTATGATTGTTTGTGTAATCGTTAGATAAAAGCCGCATACCAAAAAATTCTACGACCGATTTAACTTTAGAGATTGGTAACCGTTCAAGCTCCTTAAGTAAATCCCACAGGCAGTGCATACAACCATACTCAGACGTTGATACAGAGTGGTAGTACTTGCCTGCGTGAACATGCCCGTTTTTACAAACGTAGTCAATCATTAGGTAATTCCGATCTGTCTTTACTCCTTCTTTTTTAGCCCAGTAGTGGTTCAGGTAGGTAAACCCCTTAGACTCTAACGTATGAACAATAGCCGTTTTACTTAGTCTTCTGCGCTCAGCCGCCTCTTTACCCGCACACTTCTTGCATCTTTTCCGATGTTTATAAAAACTCTCAAAGCGGCTGGTATGCTTGTTACCACAATGGCAAATAAAAGTGTATGAATCCAACATAGTTTTATATTCTGTGGACACGAAAGTGCAACCATGCTCAGCGTAGTAAGCCTTGACCGATTCTAGAGTCCACTTAGTATTATTTCTAGCCATCTAGTTACCTCCTAAAACTTTTACATCGAATTTTTCTTCGGTAAATAGTTTAATCCGTTCTTTGGAATGCGCCTTGAGAAACTTATTGGTAGAGTCCATGAAGTCGAATACCATAACGCTATTCCCATCAATGCCATTTAGTCGGAGTCCACGACCGATACGCTGTAGCTGTTGTCTCATGGATTTACCTCCCGCAGCTAGCACCATACAGCCAATTGATTTCATATCGACCCCTTCATCGATGATCGTACTTGCAATGAGAATCTTTAGTTCCCCTTTAGAGAATCTGCTTAGCTGTGTAGCTCGGTGGTCTGCATCTGACCCACCATGAATAAACTCAACTTCTAATCCCCTGTTCCGAAGATTTTCTAAGATATAGTCCCCATGTGCAATCTCTTTTACGCTTACTAGAATACCTCCCGGCTTGCGTTTATGGTAAGACTCAACTAGGTCTGCAATAATCTTATTGCGGTATTCATTTTCCACAATGCCTAGCTTGTACGCTTCCAAGAAGTTACTAGCCAGTTCAATATTGCGGGGCTCAGTAATAGGCAGTAATCGAATGGTTGGTTTTGAAGAGATACCTTTATCAATCAAGTACTCATTCGATACCCGTACTACAACTTGACTGAATAGTGCTTGCAGTCTTTGCCAACCCATTTTATCTTTCTTGTCTACAGTCCCGGTTAAACCTACACGGTAAATGGCATTTTCACAGAGTGATAGAGACGTGTACCACGTATCTGCTTTTGAGTGATGTACCTCATCGGCAATCATGACTGTAACGGATTCTAAAAATTCTTTTGTTTCGTTGTACTTTTGGAATTTCTTTTTATTCTTCTTCTCCATGATCTTGTTAAATTCTATCACATATTTGTTCAGATGCATCTGCGCGGACTTGTCTGTGAACTTTTTATCATAAGCCACGTAAGATAAGTGTTGCTCCACGTCTAACCAGACAGCTGTAGTCAGGTTACAGTTTTTGATATAGTTACGGATTAGTTGTCTAGTATTTTGAGTATTCTTAAACTTCGGAACAATCTCCTCTGCAATCATTTTGATTACACGTTCCTTTGGTGTAAACTTGATTCCTTTCTTTGGGTCTTTTAATGCAGATACTAGTGTAGGTACCATGACAAATACAATCTTTTTATTTTTAATATCAAACTTTCCGTCACCAATAAACCCAACATCCCGGACTTTTAGCCCTACACGCTTTGCAATACGTTCTGCAGACTGACCAAAGATTTCTCTTGAGTGAGTAAAGAACGCTACACGCTGACCGCGCTTTAGGTAAGGAAGTACCTGCTGAATAACACCAGAGGCAATTTCTGTTTTCCCTCCATTCGTGGCTACGTTGATAATTCCTACTTGTTCGTGGAAAACACTTTTGACAGAGTTGTATTGATAATCTCGTAGTGTAATAGGGTCTTCATCACCATTGCCTAATACAATCTCTTCGTCAATCGCATTAGGGCTAACTAAAGCAGGCGGGCGATCATCTACTACCTCGTACTTGATATTAGGGTTATGTTCGACTAGTGTACGCATACCTTCTAGAAATTGGTCAAGTAGACCTGTATGGAACTTGTCCTCTTTCATGTTGTAAAAATCTGTAATGCCATCCCAGAATCCTGATTTGAATGCTCGTGAATAGAACGCACCTTCTTCTTTGATTCCTAGTAGGTTATGTGCCATCTCTTGTACTTTCTCTTTGAGAAGTACGTCATTTCCAAAATCGACAGTTGTATACATGGTACCAACGTTAATTATCATATGTTCGTTTTTCCTCCTCTTTATCCTGTATGTACCCCTCTATTATACCATAATCATACAGATAAATCGAACAATATGTCTTATTTTAATCCGTTGACTGGCTTATATTTATCACTACTTAGTTGACTATTTGTGCCTATTAAAATTTTACATCTGCTGTATTATAATTTATATATAATATTTAATTAATATCTATAGCTATATATAATAATATTTAATTAATAAATATAAAATATAATACAGAGCAGCCATAATAAAATAGGACAAAATAGTTATGTAAATGGTCAGAAACATATGTGTATCAAGGGTTCAAAATAGGACAAAAAAAAAGACATCCCTAAGGATGTCTTACATCTCGTTTACTAAACAATCGTCAATATAGAACGTGGTTCCATTTGACAGATTAGAGATATTAAACGTGATAATCATATGTGTAGCCCACGCTGGTTTTCTAAGTTTAGGAGACCAGATCGTGTTCGTCCAGTTTACATCTGCAGAAGCAAATGTAATTGTCTTAGCGGATATACTTGCTGAGTTGTACTTAATCGTAGGTAAACCACTAGCATTATTCTCCACGACAGCCCATCTCATGTCAGCGTAGATGTTTCCCGTCCCCGTCCCTACTTTCTTGTAGTTAATAGAAGCACCGTATCGATTAGCACCACTTACCGGTACCGCTAGAGCAAACTGAGCGGGACTACCTCCTACAGCAGTCTTAGCAACCTTTAACGATTTAGTTCCTGCTTTAAACTGGTCTGTTGCTAATGATAAAGCTATGTTAGTTCCTGTGAACTTATCTGTAACTGCAGCAGCATCTTGGAAGATAAACCAGTTATCTACAATACTCGCCATTTCGAATCCACCGTCAATTAAGTTATTTCGAGCAGCAGATAGAAATGCATAGTTTTGTGAAGTATCGTAGCTGAACCAGTTTTTAACAGAGATATGTCCGCTACCTGTAGCTAAGAATCCTGTCGTAGGGTTGAGGTTGAACAGGAACACCCCGTCTAGGTATACTCCTCCACCTTTTTCTTCAGAAGTACTAGCTTGGATGTTAAACACATTAGCATAACCCGGTGTTGTCGAGTTAAACATAAACTTACCACCGTTCATGATAAATGTTGCACCGTTACCGGACAGTGTAATAGGGGCTGCGCCTACTTTATCCCCCGCACCTTCAATGTGACAACCGTGTAAAAATGCCTGTGTTCCATTGATCTCGAAAAACTTACCTGTAGGGTAATCAAATGAACAACCTGTGAAGTGTAAACTTCCGTCTGGGTTTTCTCCTTTGACCAATGTATCACAGTTAGCGATAGTACAGCCTACAAAAGTCATACGTTCACCGTAGTCTGTAAATCCTGAAGGAGTATGAATACCTACTTTAGCTTTTGAAAAGTTACAACCAAAGAAATCAATAATGTACGCATGGTTCTTGAATGTGATGTCTGTCTCAAAATGGTGAGCGCCCATATTGTAGAATTTAATATTAGAAGGACCTGCCCCTGTAGCACTGTTCATCTCGATACCTACTGTACCTACTTTACCTCGTGACGCTGTTGTGTCACCCTCTAATGAGAAGTTAGCTAAGAAACCTGTAGCCTGAGCTAATGCTGGAATGTTATTTTCTAGCTTAGTTCCAGTAATGTACAATGCTGTTCCGCTAGTTAAGGCTGCAGCACTAATGATAGCTCCACCCCCATTAAGACTGACATAGGATACGTCAATATCCACCCTAGAAGAGATGACTAACTTTTTTCCTTTAAGGTTGAGAACTCCACGTACTCCTGAGTCTACGATAGACTTAATTGCTCTTTTTAGCCTACCTGTATCATCGCTCTCTGGTGTAACCCTCGGAAAATCATCAATCGACTGCTCGACAGCTCCTCCTTTAAGCGCCTCTAATATGCCCTCAATAATTGGTAGTCTAGTAGTTATATCTACTAATGATTCTATAATTTTCCCTGTAGGGTCTACTAGGTTAGCATACATGTTATCCCGATCTAAGGGTCTGTTTTCCATTATCTTTCCTCCAATCTTTTATATAAAAATAAGGGAGATTTCTCTCCCCTTATAATATAGCTAAACTAATTAGCTATCCTTAGCTTTATTTAACATTTCTTTCAGTTCGTTCTTCAGCTTCTCAACGTCATTTAACCCCTCTTGGAGCTTTCTCTGAGTCTCTACCAGAGAGCGCTCACGGTTAGTAGGGATAAAGAGTCGAGCCTTAGAGTGCGGGTCACGTTGCTCTAATGGCATCTATCTCACTCCTTATACTTCGTTTTTGAATACTGCTGTTAATCGTCTAGCACGAGGTCGTACAAAACGGTTATCTGCTCGTAGCTCTAACTTCACTTTCAGCTGAGTGCTTAATCCAGTAGAGACTTTTTCAGTGAATGTGTGTCGGCTATACTCTGCAGATTGTTTTGTCACTACATCCGTTGCTGTAAACGTCTTCCACGTTGTTCCACCATCTAAAGAGTACTTAGGTGTGATCTTCGTACCTGTTGGCTCTGTAGAGTCATATGACAGTGTAAGCGTGTTAAACGGTGCATCTGTAGAGTCAATGTTTAATGACACATAATCTCCAGCTGTTTCAGAGATAAAGTTAACAAACATTAAATCCTCTAGTGTCAGCATTGGAGAAATGTAACGGTTAGCTTTAAATGTTGCACGAAGCTTAACTAATCCGATTACAGAACCTGCTGCTGTCTGCTCAATATAGTTTGACAGCGGCTGCCAAGGTACACTATCGATAGATACAGAACCTACGTCTGACTGAGCTACTGTCTTAATCTCCCACGTACACCCTGTGTTATCTGGTGTTAAGTACGTAGCCATAAGTAGAAGCATATCAGAGTTTAGGTCTGCCATAGGGTTAAATTCTACAATAGCATTCTCTTGGAACTGAGCTGTGTACACACTGAATTTTAAATCTGATTCTTGGTGTACAGTCCATGTACGAGCATTTGATGAACTGAATAATACACCGTTTGTATAAGGCTGAGAAACTACCTTTTGAGAAGGTGCATCAATTCGATTCTGCCCTAGAGTAGCAACCCACATTGTGTACTGGTTACTATCTGTGATGAACACTAAGCAATATGACTGACCAGCTTTACACATTAACGGGTCATCCAGTGCGATCTTCGTTGCTACAGAAGCATTAGAAGATGTCTTGATCTGCGCTGGAGTCAGTACGCGTTCTGCGTATACAGTCTGGTTCGGGAACCCACCTTCAGATAGCCCACGTACTTGTACAATGACGTTATCTGTGCTAGACTTAGAAGCAAAGTAAGCGTCAAATGAAGTTACAACACGATCTTGTGGGAATACAAATGACTGCGCTAATGGGTCATACAGGTTCACTGTTACACGAGTCTTAGTAATAACTTCCTCTGTTGTCTTCAGTGTACCTTGTGCTGTATACGTAGCAATAGCCATGTTTGTAGCGTTCTGTAAAACAACTTCACGAGTACCTGTACGAACACCAGCTGGAATTGTGAACTTACCTGAAACTTTACCAGATGCATCCGACATGATTGTTCCTGCTTCAGTACCTTTAACTGTAGAGCCTGTAGGTGTAACCGCTACTCGGATTCCATCAAATGTCAGGTACAAGTTGTTTGACATAGGCTGCAAGTTAGACGCTGAGAATGAAATTTCTCGTACTCGGATAAACTCAATAGCTGTGTTACGTACTGTTGTAGCAACATCTGTTAGAGTACCGGAACGTCCATTCTTAAGATCGTATTGGTAGCCTAGCCCCATATCCCAGCTCTGGTTACCGTCAAGGTCTAAATTCTTTACAAGATTCTGTAAGCTCTTTGTAACAGATGTTTGTCTTCCGTGAGCCCACCATCTATCCATACGAACTGTTTGAGTAGTCTCTTTGTTAACTGTGATCTTTGCTTGCTCAATCCAGTTATCTGCTCCCGGTGTTAATGCTAGAGCACCTAGTTTGTTATACACAGAGTAGGGGTTCACGTTCATTGCTTCAGAAGCAAGCGGCTGTGAAATCTCTTTAATCTCTGTATAAGGGGCTGTTACTAATCGTCCCCAGCTATGAGCTACTGAGTCACTTACTGATAGAGATGGTGAACGCATTTGATCTGCAGGAGCGTTAACCTGTAATGTGATACTTGCATCATCAAAAGACATAGCCACTGAAGAAGTGTTTAAGTCCATACGAGAGAAGTCTACAAATCCGTCTGCAAATACTCCACGTAGATTTAATGGGTCATCCGAAACGATTGCTTTATTTTCTAAAGCTTCAATCGCTTGGTTATACTCTACGTTTTCTAGACGCTCTTTTATGTTAACTAGCTGTGTCATTGTTAAACGTACAATACCGTTGTTAACTGCTAGTCCTTCGTCTGCATTAGGATAAATGAATACCTCACCGACTTTAAGTGTTAACGGGTCTTCATGAAGAGGGGGCTGGGCAGCATTCGTACGGTCAGGTTGTCCTTCGATTACTGTAAACTCACCATTGCTGTTAAGTGTAATAACATCTGCACGAGCTAAGTAGTAATCGTACGCGATACGAATAATCCCTTTATCCTTTGGCTTAAGTCCTGTCATACCGTTAAAGTCGATATCCGTTGACCAGAAAGGTGTATCTTCTTCAGGAGTAGTAACAACTTTGTAGTCCACGTTAGGCTGCATTACACGGTCATACTCGAATGACATCTTGTATGAAGTACCTGTAGTAGGTTCTGTACCGTTAAGCCCTGTATTCCAGTCTACGTATTGAACACCACTATCTTCGATGATCTTGTAGTCTTTATTATACTCAAAATACTTCTCTGGGCTTGTAGTCCATACAACTACTGTGCTAGGGTCTAAGCTAGTGTATTGAGCTGGTAAAGCATCTCGTCCGTCTGCTGTCCCCTTAGAGACAGTGATACCGCCTGCTGGAGATTGTACACGAGCGATAACCTGATTAATAGCCTTAACAGACACGCTGCCTACTGTGTTCTTTCGAACCGCTGTATCGTACGTGTGAGTCTCCTGAGCTACTGTCTTAAAGTCTTGAGACTTACGAAGAGGAATACGGCTTGACGTAGGTTTGTTAATACGGTAGCCTAATACATAAGCAGTCCCTCGGTCAATAACCAAGTCAAGTTTTGTGTTGTCTTGGCTTTTCTCCGTCCACATTTTAAACCCACTTACTTGGTACGAACCAGATTCTTCATACGTACGTTGTGCTAGCACATCGTTAATCATAGAAAATTCTGGACGATCTGGCTGTACAAATAAGCCCCCATCAACAAACTTGTAGATTGTTGGTGCGCTTTCATCATTATTTGTAAGTTTAACTGTTTCTTCTAAACGATCTGCACCTGCGGAAAGGAAACTATCTACTCCTTGTGTTTGGTCAAGTAATGTAGGGTCATCGTTAGCTGTGACAATCTTTTGGTCTACTACGATACCGATTTCTTCTGTACCTGTACCTGAGAAAGGAATTGTTTGTTTCTTGAATTTACGAACTCGTCCAGCAAGATAAACTAGTCCGTCTTCTACTGTAATGCTTCCATTCGAAACAGAAAAAGACATACCTGTTTGAATATCTCCATCTGCAAAGATACTGTCTCCTAATTGGCGATTGTTGTACTCAGCAATAGACTGAATCTCGTTTAGCTCCGATTGTTGTAGAGGACGGTCTGCATTAAACAGAACTTTGTTACGATTCTTTTCCGGGTCAAATCGGTCATTATAAGGTGCTTGGTTAAGATTGATTTCTGTCAAAGTAATTCACTCCTTTTAAACTGTAATAACAAATTGCTCTTCCACGTATACACTGGACGTTCTGTTTTGCGGTTCTCTATTTTCAAAGAATTGTAGTCGTCCTGCAGACTCTACTTCAGAGGGTAGTAAGTTTTGCTTCGTTACACCGCTCTTAGGTACAAGGTCTAAGTACACGCCTATTTGTCTGAAAAATCCAGAAGGTAAGTCTAGTGGGTCAATCTTAGCGGATACGTAAACCCATCGAGCCTTCTCTTCAAAAGCCTTGTCTGCAGGGATAAGCACCCATTGTTGCCCTCCGTATGTAACAACCGGATAAGATGTCGTTTCACCTGTATTCAATGGTCTAGCTAGTGAAAATTGACTTACTTTTTTATAACCGATAATCTCTGTAAGAGCTTCTGTGTTTGAATCCTCTTCAGGAGGATTTGCGTCATTATCCCACGCAGATGTTTTTCCGATAGCCATGTAAGCTCCTGCGCTCCTTTGTTGTAGGGCAACCGCAGCTTCAATATGAGAAATTAAAGTAGAAGTAGGCATTTATTCACACCCTCTCGTTATCTTTTAACCATTCTTCTATTAATAATATAGCAGATTTTAGTTTATATATTTATTATAGCATATATAGATTTAGGCTCTGTAAATAAAGGAAAGACACCCTTTCGGATGTCTTAGCCTGCCCAACCAATCTGACACGTTTCAATTCTGATTTTATCTGCTACGTTTAATACCTGAGCTTCTAAGGATAAGTCCACGTCAGTCAGCATATCGTTGGAGGCATAAGCCATACCTATACGATTCTGTCCTAGATGAGTGTTTCCTTTTACAAATAGTAACTGTTGGTTGAACTTGGTGAACTCTATCTCTGCTTCTACGTAAAAGGAGCCAGATTCACTTGTCCCAAATGTTACACTAGTAACAGAGGTACCTAGTCGCACGTTGATCTTCTTACCATCTGTAGTTCCTGTTATTGTTCCTTTAACCCGGGCAACTAACTTCTTCCCCGGAGAAACTGTGTTCGGAGTGTAACGCCACATAGGAGTTTTAAGTGTAACAGTTTTAAATTTTGTTGAAGTAGTAGAAGCATAATCCGTCTGAATGATATCGATACCAAACCAACGCTCATTAATAGATGCACTTACTTCCTGTCCTACGATTATGTCCGCACTTGTAACATCTGAGTTTGATTGCGTGACGATGGTGTTTTCATTCTCATCTGCTCCTCGTCCAGTTACAGGGTCAATCGTGCCTACTGCAAATACAACAGAGGAAGGAATATAAACGTGAGCCAGACTATCAGTACGTATAGCTCGTTTGTTTCTTTTAAACTCTGTACCGGACATGTTAACCCGCGAGTTTACACGAGCTACGACACCATCCTCACAGTCCATAATGTTTGCCCAGTCACAATGTCCTGTACTACTCTCCTGCGCCCACAAACCATAGCGACAGTTCTTTATAACAACTGTCTTAGTACGGTCACCACTATCTTGGATACCGATAGCATGATTATTTTGCTGTAACGAACGGAAAGCTGCCCCTGTACCTGACCCGTCTGGCATACGCCCACAGTTATCAAATACTCCGTCAGGTACAATAATGGTAGAGTGTTTAATCCCACTAACCCCGTAGAAGCAGTTTAAAGCGTGAACATTGCTAGTTGTTATTTTTGCGTAGAACTGTACGCTAATGGCTGCACTAGAGCTGCTACCGTTAAAGTCTTGGAACATAATGTCTTTTATATATACTTTAGTACCATCTGTGGCTAACAACCCTACAGCAGCTGCTCCCGCTCCTTGACGAATGATAGTTGTAGGTACATTAGGGTGCCCTCCTACATCTGCCCCAATAATCTGAATCTGCATATCTCTCTGCCCTATACCAGCAGGAACGATAGCTTTTTTCAAGTGCGTACCCGTTGCCATCATGAACTGCCAGTTACCAGCTAAAGACGGGCTTGCGTAGTTAGTTAAAATATTGACAGCTACTTGTAGGTCTCGGATAGCAGTGGTAGAAGTGATACCATCAAATGTGTTCGAGCTACTAGCAGGAGCAATATAGACTTTGTTTGTTTGGTCTGGTTTAGGTGTAATGTAAAACAAGTCAGTTCCTCGTTTAATAACGCCTGTCCCTATCTTACGTACTGCATGGAAGTTTGGTATATTAGCAGACGATACGTATGTACCGTCTGGAAAATATAGTGTTTTGTTATTTTGGTAGGCGTAGTCTACAGCAGCTGCTAAGGCTGATTGATCGTCTGTTGTCCCATCTCCTGTAGCTTTATATGGTGCCTCTGTAACACTGACAATAATGTTTTGTTGTAAACCGGACGTTATGAACTTATCTGGTCTCTCTAACATTTAATCCCTCCTAGCTTTACTCGTCTGTACTTGTGTCTCCACCGTACTTAGTTTGGTCAGGGTATGTAACAATAAAGTCACTGCCCTCTGTTGCTGCTTCCTTACCTGTCTGGTCAAGAACCTGATACCCTTTACCATGTTCTGAGTGTTCGTAGCTAAACTTTATGCGCCAGCTTTCGATTGTAACTACACCACTAGCCCCTGCCGATGTTCTCATTCGTAATCGGAATTTAACCAGTTCAGGTCTAGCAGTTGTCCCGCTGTTATAGTTATGAGGGAAGTTACCTAGAACCGCCATAATAGGGAAGATGTACATTTGCCCTGCTTTTAATGGCATGGACACTTCGTTTGTTATTTCATCCCTAACATTTGAATACCCTCGTTCTGGGTGGTTTACTTGGTAGATAATCGGATTCACATACACTGTTGTATCTGCTGCTACAGAAACCTTAACCCACCCGTCTGCAGAAACGATACCATGTCGTTTAAGTAACATCTCTGCGTAACCGTGGCTCACGTTACCATAACTAGATGTGTTCACAGTAATCGGAGAAGTTGTAACCCCTCTTTCATACATTAAGATATTCTTATAATTAGTAGACTCTTCTAGAGCTGTTGTCTTTTGTGTTAATCCGCAAGCTCTAAGGAGTACGTTACCAAACCACTCTACAGCTTTTGTCATTTCTAGACTATCTCGGTTACCTCCGTATAACTGGTTATACCACTCTGGGTTTGCAGTAGTCATGTTATAGTTATAAGCAGCATGACAAGCTAGAGTAGGCATCGCAGTTGTTCCATTAACAATACGGTTACCCGGTTTGTATAACCTTGAGATAACATCGTTGAAAATCTGTCTATACTGGGGGAGGTATCTCGGTGTGAAGACAATGTGTTCTGCCTCAATAGTATTGATCGTATGGTAATCGATATAGGCTAGAGCATCACTATAGTTTGCCATACTGTCCCGGAAATACTGGCTTTCTTTCTCCGAAAATGGCGCTGTACCCTTATAGTACGTTCCGCCTACTTGATAATCTGTACCTGTAATATAATCCCATAAGTATTCCATGTTACGGTTTAAATCTACTCCTCTAGCATTCTGCCTCTTGTTGTTCTTAAAGCTCCAAGGGTTATTAATGGGCTTAACAATCAAACGAACATTCTTTCTAACGTAAGTAAGAAGTGAGTTTGTTTTCCAATCATTAACAATATGGTAGATAATTCGAGCTAGTGCAAAAGATGCAGTATACTCGTTCCCGTGCGTTCCAGCACTGACAACTACTGTTTTTGTATAGTTCTTAGGAGTTAGTTGGTACTCCCAAATACTCCATGTTACTCCATCACTACCTGCCTCTGACTGACCTAGATTTGTACGAGTAATGTAGTCCGGGTTAGCAGCTCGTAGAGGCTCGTATAAGCCGTTTACAAACTCTTCAGGACTTCTACTAGTAGACGAGGGAACTCCATTAGCTCCCCAAGGCATAGCAGGCTGGACAGGGGGAACCCAGAAGGCTCCCGTATCCTCTCCAACATATTTTATATCTGAATCTAGCATAAATGCATTTGGTCTCTCTAACATTTAATCCTCTCCTTAGTTTCCAGTCAACATACGCATCTCGCGCCAATCTGTATTAAGTACGTTCCCTGTTCCGGGAGAGATACGTTTAATTCCGTAGATAACGTACTTACTACCTGCTGTACCGTACTCTGTATTATCAGTATTGATATAAATGTCATTACTGTTATACGAACCTGAAAGGTTAGCAAGGCTAGCAGAACCCGTGTAAGCGAAGTACCCTACACGTTTCCACCCACCGTTAGAGTAGGTTCGAGTCATGTTTGGTGTAACTGAAGTATCCACGTATACGCTACCTTCTCTACCGTAAGGAGCCGTAGCGATCTGAGCGGGGTGTGTAGCAAAGTTATCGAAATATACATTTTTGTAAAAGTGTGTGTCACCGCTGTTTAAAACAGTGAGTACGTCAGTCAAGGTACCATCTTTATTATGAGATAGTGTATATTTACTTCCTGTCCCATCTCCTGTAACCCGTGTCTCCCAGTACTCTGACCAAGCAGTAACAGTAGAGTAGTTAAGTCGAATTGACGGGGTTGTATTTTTGATCTGAATATTTCTCAGCCTAGCATGGATATTACAAACAGCTTGTAAGGAACCACGAATCGAACCATTTACGTTTATTGTATCTGCGTTTGATGCCGTAACCATAACGGGGTTAGACTGAACCGTGTTTCCTCCGTTCTGGTAAACGTATACTAGTAAGTCAATATCGGTACTAGTGCCTGTAATATCTACGAACTTATCAATTTTAGAGGCACTTGTATCGACAACCCCTGTGTGCTCTAGCCATAGTAAACCTTGTACCCCAGAAGAGCTATCGATTACTACCTGACTTGATAAAGTCTGACCTACCGTACCTTTTGAACAGATGTTGAGTGTACCTAAATTTACAGTGTTTGCACCTTGTAGAACGAGGGCAGGCTGGTTAGAAATTAGTGACTCCATCTTGTTATTTGTCATGTATATTTCATTAGTATTAGAGCCCGTTGTTTTAAGTGCAGTACCTCTGTATGTTTCGAATCGGTTACCTACTAGGTGGAGCTGGTTCGTATATTCGTATCCGCTACCAGAGACTAACTCGATCATAGGTAGAGTACCGTCAGTAGAACCTCCCCACTCAAACACACAGTTAGTGATTCTACTGTCCATAACTTCCTGCATATAAATTTGTCGCCCCATCATACCCGTAAACATAACATCGTCAAGGTAAGTAACAGCGCAAGCTTTAAGCTGCATAAAGTCTTCTACAAAGTCCCCACCCTTAAAGCGGATTTTTGAAAATCTAAATCCTCGAATATTTGTCCCTCCAGTAGAAACAGAGGAACCAATAGCTTTAATAGCGACAATGTTTGCTCCACGGATAATCTGTGTTCCTTGAATAACAGCCCCTGTTGACTTATTGTCGAAAGCTACACCTTCCCAAGCTAAACCAGATGCCGCGGACATATCTACTGTTTGAGAAGTAATGTAATAGTCTCTAGCTCCAAGTTTAACTTTACCAATTTTTTGTGCTACTGCGTCTGCAATAATACGGTTAAAACGAGGAGCATCATCCGTCTCTCCGTTTAATCGGGGGTAGCGTTCCCCTAGTAAACCTACACCTACAGTAGCAGTTAAGATATCTCCATTTTGGAGTTTAGTAGCGTCAACAGGGTCTTGCCCGTCTGCGTAATGGCTTGTGTTGTGACCAAACGCTACAGGTAACTTTCCTTCGAGCCAAGACAGCATAACTGTGGTGCCAATAGGTACCCCTTCGGATAATGTAATGCTCGTAGAGCTTGTTTCTGTATAGGCTGTAGGTGGTTGCCAAGTTCCCTTAACCATAACGTCTAGTGTATCAGAACCAACGACATAAGAGCCGTTGGTAATGGTAAACACTGTTTGTCCTTCTACTGTTGCTGTAAGGACTTGTCTTCGTTTTGCTTTTTCGAGTTGTGCAAACTTCTCAGCAACTCCGGGGTATTTAGTAATATCTGATCTAGCCATTTAGTTACCTCCTTATTTAGCTGTCCAGTTACTAGAACCAGTATCGCTTTCCTTGATATAGAATGAAGTTCCTGCTCCACCGTCTGTACGAAGGTAGATAGAGCCGCTAGCTGCTGTTACTACTCCGTTAGGGTCTCCTGTACCAGAATAAATCTTAGCATCTGTACTCTGTGGAGAAATAACGTTAGCATGAAACTCATCGTCTGTTTTTAACTTGTTAGCGGCTGAACGGTATAGGTTCGTATCCGCAGCTGTAGCCCCGTCTCCCCAAGATAGGTAACCATCTGCACGTACAGTCAAACGGCTTTGAGTATCACCGTAAACCTTAGTTTGCATAGTCTTGTCTGTGTACAAGGCGCGAAGATAGATTTTCTCAGTACGTTCTGTTCGACCGTAAGTAATGATACTAGATTCATTACCGTTGTCTCGGATAATGTTCATCACGTTACCGCTAGCTCCGTCTGCAAACTCTACTAGATCGACCCGAGGGTTGTTCACTACTAGAGCAAAACAGTTAGTTCCAATGTCTAAGAACTTCTGACCTACTGTGACTTTATCCCCTGCGTAGTAGCCTCCAACAATGTTAGGTTGACGAATTTCGTTACCTGTTGTTGTAACAAGACCGATACCGATACAGTGTGCCCCTGCTGTTGCTAGGATAGTAACACCACTTAGTAAAGGAGCCCAAGAACCGTCAATTTTGATTTCATAACCTGAGTTACCTTCGAAACGAGTACCGTACATGTTCATACTGAATGTCACTGAAGCAGGGTAACCCGGGTTTTGAATAACCTTTAATCCGTTACCTCCATTACCGATAATGTTACCTCCGATAAATGTAATGTTTGTTGGGTTAATGTTAACTCCCCCAAGAGTGTTACCGTGGATATCAAGGTTGTCGAATACAGCAGAACCTACAGCGTACTGTGCTACTGAGTTAATACCCCAGCCTTTGTTTAAGAAGATTTTAGAGTTTTCAATCTTCAGACCGTAAGCATACTCATCTTTACCTCCACTAGCGTCAGGTTGGTTAATGAACGTTTGACGATCTAACTTGATTCCGTCCCCACCACATGCACGAATGTGTAAGTCACGTAGAGTTAGATCATTGAATGAACGTAGGTAGATACCAGAACCACCGTTATCATTACCTACAATTTCTAACCCTTCGATAATTAGACCAGTTACTTTACCGCTATGAGAACGGTTGTAGGACTGACCAATAACCTTAACGATTGAGTTAGTTGTTGTAGCTACCTGTTTAATGATCGTTTGACGTTTAGAATCTCCTTTTAAGCTGAATGCACGGAAACCGTATGTTGTAGTATCTACTGTATCTGAAGAGTAGTCAATAGCTAATGAAGTAACGATATACGTTCCTCGTGGGAAGTAAACCTCCGCCCCGTGAAGCTTAGCTGTATCGATAGCTTTCTGGATAGCTGCTGTATCATCTGTGATGTTATTACCTCTAGCCCCAAAACGTCTTACATTCAGTTTGTAGATAAAGCCCGGGTTCATATTAGGAATATATCGGAATGTATCAGAGCCTGACTCTGGTAAGTTTCCGCTGCCCCCTACATGCACTCCTCCACGGAAAACAGTGTTCTCTCCGATCTGTACATTTGAACAGCTAGAGTCTAAGTCAACATCTAAAGGTAAAGAACCTAGAGTGTCGTAAGTAGAGAAGTCTCCTGTATCAGAAGCTGAAAGGACTTTCTTTTCTTCGATGTGTTGGTATAGGTTGTCGATTTTAATACCGTGAGTATTACGAGCTTTAATCATTGTCTTACCGTATTGGCGTACATCGATTCCGTCTACAGTGATGTTCTTAGACTCACCGTCAACGTTTACAAGTAAGCCTTCAACACGTTCTGCGTACATCTTATCGACAGTTACACCTTTAACCGCGTATAGATCAACCATCTTAAAGTTCTGGCATAGATGCATCCCTTTACCTGCACATAGGATTTCACGGATACTGAAAGATTCACCTTTCTTCACGTATACTCCATAAGCAGCTGTCTTAGCCATGTCGTACCCGTTTAGGTTTACGAATGTAGTAGCGTCTGGGCGCATTAAATACAGCCAGCCTTCTCCCATGTTTCGGAAAGATAGACGCTTGTACATACTCTGGTCACAGTAGTTGTCTGCACCATTTGCTAAGTCTGGCTGATACACTGCACGTTTTAAAGTGCTAAAGTAGCAGTCTTCTAGATTGATACTTGTGTTACGCATAACAATCGCATCTGTATCATACGTAGAAGCAAAGATACTTGTGTACTTTGTATCGTAGGTACCTAGACCAGCAAAGGCAAAGTTACGGACTGTAAAGTTTCTCCATACTCCACCTACACGAACTACTCCTGTTTCTGTGTAGTTTGTTGTAATCATAGCTCCTGCAGTTTTCTTGATTAGACGAGAAACATTACGAGTCGTGTTAAACAAGTCTGCAAATACAGGTGTAGCTCCACGGAACTCTAACGGACTAAGAATATCGTTAGCTGAGTAAGAGTCACGTTGCGTGTAGATCGTCCCGTTAATAAGGTAGTTACCCGGAGGGAAGAATACAGTACCTCCACCACTTTGCATAACTGCGTCTACAGCGGCTTGTACACTGGCAGTATCATCTGTTACTCCATCACCCTTAGCTCCATAGTTTTTAACACTAACCCACCCAAGTCTGTTCTCGATAGAGGTAAACTTGTTTGCAATTAATGTGTAATAGTTCGGTAGCTTTGTGATATCGATAGGGTCTTGACCACCCTCATAGTGAGTAGTGTTATGCCCAAACTGGATAGGAGCTTTCCCCTCTTTCCAGATAGCCGTAACTGTTAAATCTTTTGGTACAGGGTCAACCATATCAAAGTTCTTAGAATCTACCTGTACATAAGCATCTGTAGGTTGTAGGACACCCTCAATATATACTGCAAAAGAATTGGAGCCTACTGTATAAGAACCGCTAGTTAACGTGAATCGTGTCTGAGTAGCTGCAGTTACTTTCCAGCTCTGTCTGTTGTCTGCTTTCTCCATTCCTTTTAAACGTTCATCTAGGCTAGCTGCTCCGTTTCTAGCAGTCTCTACTTCTGCCTTAGTGTTCTTAAGGGAAGAAATATCATTCGTATTTGTTTCTACCTCTGTACCTAAGTCACCTACAGTCTCGACAGCTGCATTTAGATCACTACGAATACCTGTAGTATCTGTTTTTAATTGGCTAATATCACTTTTATTTTTTGTATTATCTGTTTGAAGACTAGTGATGTTTGTTTTGGCATTTGTAACGTCAGTTTGGATTGTATCTACTTGGCTTTGTTTAGCTAGCTGAGCTTTGTTTCCATTACCTGTACCGATATAGACTTTCTGTGTATCGGAAGATAGAGCTGGCTCACCGATAGATAGATCAGTTAATGCTGATTCTACTTCACGTCTGACTTGTATCTTGACTTTTTTGATATCATCTGCCATAATCTTCATTACCTCCTTTATAGAGCTTTGCTATGTATAATATAGCACTATGTTTTGGTGTAACTTAATTATATCATGAAAGAAAACCTCCCCTATTTTAAGGGAGGTTAGTGACCTAGTTTACTATAACCCTTTCGGATTCATATGTCTTTCAATATCAAATCCGTAGTCCACTGTTTGTCCTGCGTTGTTCGTCACAGTAATATCTATCTTATCCCCGTTCAACACTGCGGAAATTGTAAAATTCTCTGGGTCAGGAGAAGTAAAATATGCTGTCTTTGCAGAAATCCCTCCATTAGTTGTCCCATTAGCCACAGTAAGGTATAAGTGTCCAGCAGCCATAGGTGAAGGTGCTGTTTGTGCTCGGTTGTTATACGTTAATTTAAACAAGTAAACATCGTTAGAAAAACTAGGCGTATAACCAAGGTAATGCCCAATAGTTGTACTAGCTCCTGTTGCTAATGAGAATGCATGACTTGATGTCTTAGCTTTTCGGTTATACTTAGCTAACGAACCCATACAACTAGTGAATTGATTTGCGTTTCGTAGAGCGTCTACACCGTCACCGTGTTGCAATGACCCGTTACCTGAGCAGTTTACAAAGCTATTGTTTTTCGTTCCAGCGGAGAAATAAAAACTGTTGAGTGTGTAGTAGAATGCTAGACTTACACAGTTAGTAAACGAGTTGTTAGAACAAGAACTGTTAATATGCCAATCATGGTACTGGTTGTTATCAATAGATGAAGATTTAAACGACCAGAAATTCGTAAATTGGCAGTTTGTTGTGTTAACCATAAAGACACCGGATTGTCCAGACGTATCGGCTTGACAGTTCACAAATTGCCCATATGTCGCATTATCTAAGTAGTACCCATACGTAGTACTTAAGATTGAGTGGAAATGATGAGCTGTAATTGTTCCGCACCCTGTTCCTGTTTTAAGACCGTAGTAGCTGTTCTCAGATGAACAATCAATCAAATGTGTATCAGGGACAATAACGTTAAACCCTGCGTATGACGCATAAGTAGCGAGACAGTATTCCATTCTGGCTTCAATACCTGAACGAATGTTAAAACCGTTTCTCCCCCCTGTTGTTTTCATTCGACTACAGTAAGCTTGAAAGGGTTTTGCAGCATCCCCATTTGTGGAATCTAGTCTAATACAGTCAACAACGCTGTTCATTTTACAACTAACATTTACCTTAATAATTCCCGGATTATCTCCCGTCATTTTGATAACTGAGTCGTAAGCATCAATGTCAAAGCATTCGTGAGCGACAATCGTCTGGTTGTTCTCTCCCCCAATGCCCTCAAGTATTTGATTATTATTTAAAATAATCTGTTTACGTGTTGGGTACGTACCATATGTTAGTATAAACCGAGAACCAGAAGCGAAGAAGGCTTGTAAAGCGTCTGTGTCATCATGTCTAACCGTTTGTGATGTTGCTGTTGTAGTTGCACTTGTAGCTAAGGTTAACGTTTTAGTGCCTCCACCGCTTATAATCGTTGTATTTAATGTTTCTGCCAAAGGACTAGCTGGAGGAGTATTCCACAGAGAGCTGTAAGAGCCGCTAATGTTTGTTGCCCCTTTATCATCCCACTTAGTATCCCCTGTAATAATAGCTACTAGGGAATAAGTACCTGCGTTAATACTCCGATATACTGCATACCTTACTGCACCCGTCACACTTGACCACGTTAGTTTATTATAACTCTTTGTTGTATTTGACGAAGGGGCAACAGCTCCAGTATCTGAAGCAGCGGCAGAAATAGTAAGAGATACACGGTCTCCCGTAACTGTCACAGCTAGCCCAGAGGATATACCACCGTCATAGGTAATTGTACCATTCTTAGTAACTGTAGCTAAACGTTTTGGAGAACTTGTCGTACCTACGTAAATGTCTGCGGATATAGCTCCTGTTGGGAAGTCAAAAGCTGTAACAATGTTTTGACCAGCGGTAACCGATGTACTTATCTGTGAGCTATTTTTAGTTGTAGAGCCTACAGCGTTACTAAGGGTATAACCTACGTAGTATGTCGATGTCACAAGTGCAGAGCCTGTTCCAGATTTAGTTACACTAAGTGCAGATGGGTCACTCAGTGTATCGGATAGGTTTGCGTTACCTGTCGATATGCTACCTGCACTACTAGCGATAGACACTCCTCCATTTTTGTTAACCGCAGCGACTTTGTACGCGTACGTAGTTGAGCCTGTAACACCTGTTACTGAAGCTGTAGGAGCTGCGGGTGTAGTGATAGTTGGTACTGCGCCTGCGTGGTGTATAGATATACCTTGATTGTTTGCAAAGTCGATAGCCGAGGCTAGGTTTAAAATTGTGCTTCCTGCTGTTATGCTTCCTGTAGTTGTTTGTGTAGAGCCACTTGCGTTGAAGTCCTTAATGTTAACTCCTAAGTTTTTTCTTCGACTTGTCTCTTCCTTAAACGCACCTACGATACTACCTTTCTCGATAGTTGGTAACTCTGATAAGACCCCTAAGTTAGTTTGCGTATTGTTAACATTTGTTTGCAGACTATCCAAAGAAGTTTGTGTAGCTAACTGAGTATTTCCTGCGCTAGTCCCTACAAAGACTTCTTTAGTATCGGTAGCTAGACCTATCTCAGCCTCATCAAGTGTTGCAATATCTTTTTTAAGTCCTTTCCTCATGAGCATCTTTACATACTTTGTAATACTCGCCATTTAGTCTACCCCCATTCATATAGGAAGGAGCTCATTAGAACTCCTTATAGTTTCCGTCAATTACTTCTGTATACGTATGATCTTCAGGTGTACCCCCGTCTAATACGAACTCGTAGGCTTCACCAGAGGACTCAACACCGCTGTACGTTGTATACGTTACTGATCTATCTATAATAGTGCTTACACCTGTTATCGATGTAATGTAGTCTCCTGCTGCAAAGTCACGAGCCACAGTTTTAGAGAACCCTAGTTCAAAGAAGTCTAATCGAATATCGAATGCTTCCCCTACATTTTCGTAGTTTCCGCTAATAACTTCTTCACTCTCTGCGTCTGTAAAGTTCCCACCACTTAGTACAAGCTCATAATCTTCACTAGTAAACTCGGAAGCTTGGTACGTGATCTGTTCTGCATCTTGGTCTGAATTAGGGAACTTAAATCGGATGAACATAAGCCCGTTATCTGACAAGTAGTTTACAACACTATCAATAGATACGATATTATTAATATAACGGATACCTACCGAGTCGCTATGTAAATCCACCCATTCTCCTTGCTCTAAGTCAAAGGCTTGTAGTACACAGTTTACCTCAGATGAAAGTACTGCATTTAGCTTATACTGAACATAGGAGCCATCCATTAACTCTGCATAAGTCTCTTTTGTGTACAAGCCGCTAGGAGCTACTTGACGAAGGTACTTACTGTATTTAAGATTAAAGTAAGTTGCAACGTCCATCGTAAAATACAAGAAGCTGTTAGCTCCTGTGTATAACGTCTGTACAGCATACTGGGAATCCACTCTACCTGTCTTTGTGTAAAAGTCAGAAGACATAGGCTCACTATTAGTTAACACGTCTTCTATCTTTGTATCCTCCGAAAACAGTAGGTCTTGTGTAGAAAAGGTAGCTAGATTATACGTAGACTGTGCAGCAGATAACGACCCGGCTAACCGTTCTGAGGAGTTCAATTTACTACTGTTTAGTTTAAACAATCCGCTAGAGTCATCTGTACGAGATGACGCTGTTAGGTTTATGTGTCCTCTAATACGATCGCTCATACCATTTGAGATAGTTAAGTGAGTGATAGATGGCATAATCTCGCTATTGGCTGGAGGTAACTCTACGATCTCTGCATTAGGATTATGAGAACTTGGACGGTAGGTTAGTCGAAAAGATACCCCTGCAGGTTTAAACTCATTAATAACATCCACCAAACCTATAGGGAAAGGTCGAGAGATTCTAATATCAATTACAGCCACTGTGTAGTATTTACCTAGTAAGTGGTCAGCCCCATTAAGCTTAGACTTGTTTAGTGTAAATACATTTTTGTAAGGCTCGTAGATTTCAATGTAGCTATCATAGTCCTGCAAGAAGTCCTGAATGGCTGCCTTAATCGCTGGGATAGTTCCTCTTCGTAGCTTAACATAGCTAACAATACGGCTTCTGTAAGCGTCATCTTCTTCACTGTCTCTACGAAGTAGTCCAAATATTCTGCCATATTGGTCTAGCCATTCCCCAGAAGAAGTATCTAGGGCAAGGAGCAACTTCCCCTTAATAGCTTCTGTTTCACTATCCTTAAGTTCTCTGTCTAGTGCTGCAAGGATAGCTGCATTGGCTCTCCGTTTGTCCTCTATCCCGCGCTTCCATGCAGGGAGTAGATGTTTTAAAAATGACATAAGGTATACCTCCTTTCTAGTTTAGGGTAACCTGTACAGTACCTGCTCGAATAACTTCGGAGCCTTGGAGCTCAATGTTACTGCTTAGGTTTGAAAAGCTAACGTCATAGATTAGCTGTCTGTCAATATATTTAATGATACTGATAAGCTCCACTAAGATAAGGCTTTGAGAAGTTTGCATATTGTTTAGGTAACGAGTAATCTCATTCTCGATACGCTTTCTGAACACCTCTGTGATAGCTGCCTTATTTTTAAGCGTTACTGTAACTGTTACATCTACTGCTCGTCTTGTAACCGGGAATACTCGTACAGGGATTCCTGCTGCTCGGTAGTCCTCTAAAGCTAGCTCGATCTTTGTTTTAACAGAATCTGGTAGGTTCCCATTACGGTCATGGGCGTAAACATTTACTCGTCCTGTTTCCTCTTCCACATGTACCCCTGCAACCTCGTCTACAGTTCGTGTACCGTATTCTATTGCATCTTTAGTAGCTTTGCTTAGGGACTTAATATACGAGCTAAATCGAGCTCTCTGTTCCTCTAAGGGCTCTTGGTCTTGTCCAGTTTGAAAAGCAGCCGGGTTTGTCACTGAACGAGTATTAGCAATCGGTGACTGCATAATATCAATAACATTGGCAGGAAGGTTTCCTACACTTCCGGGAGCCAAACAGTATACTTCAAATTCAGCTAGGATAGACCCTTTAGGGATTCTGTAGTCTACTCGTGTCTCATAGAAGAGAGCGTAGTCTGGTAAGCTAGAAGTGAAACGAGAGCCCCGGGACAGAATGATGTCATTTTGTGTTGGACTATGGAAAGCAATTTGCACGACTCCATAGGCTTTGACAGATTGCTTTCTAGTAAAGTTAAATGAAGAGTAGACACCCTGTTCGATAGCTTCTACCATATTCTCACGGGTTAGTACATAAAACTGTTCTAGCTCCATAGAGATAGCTTCGTAGATTGCTCTCATGGCACTACCTACAGAGAAATCATTTACCTCATTTGTATTCGTAATTGTGTAGTCTACTAATCGTGAATAAATTTCAGACATACGTTTAAATCGCATGGTGTACCTCCTCTCAGACTCTTGCGTCATTAAAATTATTTTCTAGTACAACTAAACCGTCTTGTCGAGCAGAAATAACAAATTCAAATGCTTGCTCAAGGGTAATCGTAGAAACACTGAAAGCTGCTGTATATGTGTTCCCTGAAAGCTTACGAGAAGTCATTTCACAGAAGGTTACGCGGCTATCTGTCTTAAGTGTACGCTCAATCTCTAGATCGATAAGTGCTGCATTCTCTTCTGTATTTTTCATTCCTAGGTATCTATGTAAGTTAGACCCATATAGAGGGTGCCCCACATAACTCCCTTTTGGTGTGATTAGTCGAATGTATAAAGATTGCTTTAAGTTTTCCAGTCCACGTACTGTAGCTAACTCTCCTCGTTTACTCCCTTTCATTTCAAAAATTTCAGCGTCTCTTCCCGGGTCTCCCATACCTACAGGTAAAGGAAGAATGTCTAAGTCCTTACCTAAGGCTAGAGCATATAGCTCTTCTTGGTCATACTCTGTAGCACGTTTTAATTCCTGAATGAGGTTTGATTCTGTATCGTTAGCTACTTTAATTAAGATCGTGTCCCCTATTGTTGCAAGGTGGTCTGGGTTCTCCATCTTCTCTTCCACTGTATCAACAATATAAGGGTAGCGTAGCCCGTTAAATTCAGCTAGAGCTACCCACTGTGTCATGTCCCCTAAGCGCTGCTGAGCGATACCCTGTAACGTATCTCCATCTTTGACAATGTGCTGAACGAATCTACTCATTTAACGGACTCCCCTTTCTTTCATAATAACATCAATCTGGTTTTCGATATAACCGAAGGAGATGTTTATATCTCTCATGTTTTCAATCATATGGTAGTACTTTGGCTCAGAGCTAAAGTAGTCTGCGATAAAGTTAACGTTCTGTCTAATCCGTCTGATATCTTTTGCAGATACATACTGAAGATTTACAGGCGCATTGTCCATCATATATAATATAGAGAAGGACTCCAAAACAACCGACTTAAGAAGCAAATAGATTGTAGGTGTATAAGATGATAGATCACTGTTTAGAGCTCGGTGAACAATTGTTGTAGAATCCGTTTCTGTACTCACTAACTCTATTTTATCATTTTTTATTAAGTCCTGAGTTAATCGAGCTACTACTGATAGAGAGTACGTAGGGTCGTATAGTGTAGAAACAAAAGTACTTCCGCTATCAATAGAGTTCGTAGGGATTGTCCCATCATTTAAAATAGGAATGCTTGAGACGAATCGAACTAATTCTGCTGAGTAAGCCATTATAGATTCTCCTTTCATCGACCGTAATAACCAATTGCATAACCTAATCCTGTCGTTCCATATGAGTAGGATGAAGGAGAAGGGGACTGTGGGTTGATTGGTGTCATGTCGTAACCTTGGTCTGTTGTTCCTTTATTGTAAATATTATCGTTTCCTGAAGAAGGGTCATAAGGTTTATCGTCATCTTTTTTACCTGTGCTGTCCTTGACACCGGAACCTACTCCACTGTTTCCAGAACCTATTCCGCCTATTCCACCTAAGCCGCCAGAACCGTTAGGTAGTGTAGGAAATCTATTTCCGATCTCTGGAGAAACTACTTCGTCATCTGGCGGGTCTCCTGCATTACGGAGGATAACAAATTTAATTTCATATCGGTGAGTTAAAGGTGAGTTAACATCCTGACTATAGGTAACCCCTTCAGACGATAGATGAACTACAAAGTACTCACTGTTAGTGAAGTCATGGAAATAAAAGTCTTCTTTAGATTTATCCCCGTTTCCTCCTGCATCCTCATAATCTTTTAGAAACTGTTTTAGCTCTGCAATCTTTCGGACTCCTCGGTCTGCTGCAGCACCTGTAGGATTGTAACCTGTTGTTCCACTAATTGTAACAGTTGGTACGTCTGCTCCGAAGTCTTCTATAACTACACGGCTCTTTGTTTTAATAACCGTAGATCGGTGAGGACGGGACTGTTGCATACTATCTGGGTTAATTGCAAAGCGGAACAGTTTACCACCTACTTGGAATGCAATTTTTTGTAATGAATTAACTCCGTCTGCCATTGGCATATCGTATCACTCTCCTCTGTTATAATATAGGAAAAGGCGGGGTTCACTGCCCCGCCTAGTAAACTCGTATTAGATCGTATTTTTCAAACAGTTCCTGAGGAGAAATGTCTCCTAGGTTCCTCATGTCCTTTCTAGGGACATCCGACATCACAAAAGAGTTGTCCACAATTTCAGAACAGATATATTTGTTAGCTGTGTTGAAAGTAGATAATTCTTTATGGAAAGATAGTCTCAAAAACAACCCTAGTATCTGTTTATAATCATAACGCATACCCACCATTGTAAGAGCGTTGTTTACGATCATATGTCTTTGGTCTTCTGTGACTCCATTTAACCTATATACGCTGTTAATCTTATCAACATAGTAGAGGTTTGATACTCTGGACTTAATGAACTTGTCCGCCTCTACTATATTGTAAGCATCGATTGCTAATGCTACATGACTGTATTCTGACCTAGTCAGTTTACTAATTGTCCATCCAATTAAATTAGTAGGTCTGTAGAAAATAATATCTCCCGGTTCAATATTTATCACACTGTCCTCTCCCTTCCCGTTAGTGTGTTAGCTGTTCACAGGTTCCTCCGATTCCCCCGCCTAGCGATTATTCAGTCTCCATTGGAGGTTCTGTAGACTCGGGAGGCTCTACTGGTGAGACTACTTCAGATTCCTCCCAACGTATATTTTTAAGTTCTTCGACTGTCTGGCATGCGTTTATTTGAGCTTCTAAAACATTTCTAAGCTTTGTTACTTTATCGTCTTTATGTCTGTAACCTAGCATAGCAACGTTTAAAAAGTCCTCTTTACTGATTTTTATTCGGTTAGGCTTACCGTCTTTCCATGCAGTCCATTCGATTTCACTAATTAGCCCTTGAGTAAACAAGGTCATAGTACCAATAAAGTTAGACTGGGCTTCGTAGTCAAAACTAAACTCGTAATCTACTCCGTTTACAGGAGCTGTAAAGTACCCTAGAATAGCTGCTGAACAGGCTGTGTCTAGTTCTGCGAACTTTCTTTTCTTAGCCTCCTGAAGACGCTCCTCAAGTGGTCTAGATTCTTCCCACTGACCGGTCTCAAAGTTCCATCTAGGTTTTTCAATAGCTCCTTCCCACCCCTCGAAGTACATAGGTGGGACATCAGCATCGTCACAAACATAGGTCTCTATAATGTAGCCATCATCGTCTACATGGTAATACTGTTTTAACATGGTAACCCCCCTTTCTATTTTACTGCATAGAATGAAATTCCTGAGAGACTAATCCATGTACCTGAGATAGCCTCTACAGTAACGTTGCCTCCATTCCAGATGTCAATACGACCAGACCTTGTATAGTCGGAGTTAATAGTATCGAAAACAAGTCGGTCTGCTGGACGATACCCTACTGGAAGTTGAAAAATAACATCGGTGTACGCTAGGTCTTTTACTAGTCCATAGAGGGTAACGATTTGGGTTGTTGGGTCTTTCTGATAACATGCCCGCTCGTACCCTCCCGGACTAGTATCGTAGTTAGTACCCTTACTAAGGGAAGGGTAAATTAAGTCTTGACCAATATAGCTGAACCCGGGCTTAAAAACGAGCTCGGAACTAGTGGTGTACCCTGAAGGGATACTACTTGCTACGGGGGAAATTAAGCCCCACCCTGTTCCCCCAATCATTCTAACTGTAATAGCTACAGCTTTTGACTGTGTATTATACACCTCTAGATAAGCGTAGTTACCTCCATAAGACGTATGATACACAATCCTTGCTTTACTGATAGCGGGTAGACTTCCGAAACTAGAGTAACTTGTTTGAGATAAGCTAATTCCAGCTGTTTGTCCCCACATAATTCCTGCTTCAAATCTTGCAAAGGTATGGCAAGTGGATACAGGCGCAAATACTTCGAACACTGCGTTATTATTGTTTATACCTACAGCCGATGCAGCAATGCGATACCAGCCCGGAGTTGCAGGTAGACTTGACGTAATCTCTGTTACATAAGGTTTGTTATATAACTCTAAACCAGCTGTAGCTCTAATGTCCCCTTCTGTTTCAAAACCATTAGGTTTAGACGGGAACTTATTCACGGACACAGTTTTCATATTTGCATCGATGAACATAATCGGTTTACCTGAGGCAACGTTCTTTGTAATCGTAACTGTACTGATCTTGTCAGATACACGAAGTTCGAACACATACGCTTTTGTATTGTCCAGCACTTCTGTTGTAGGTGTAGCTGTGTAAGCTGCCCCGGATGGAGAGAACGTAAAATCTTTCCAGTTTACAAAACTAGCTCCAGAGACATTCTCCCTGTATCTATACTGTAGAGCTGAAGAGGTACCACTAATTGCTTGTAACCCGTTCATCTGACTGCTGTTAATAATCACTGGAGAGATCGTTCCTGTTAGGGTTAAATCTATCGTATCTTCAAACCCGCTCCTACGTTTAACAGTGTAGTTCATTACAGGAGCCGAGTAAGGTATCATTTTAACTACAAGTGTAACCGTTGTGGATAGCCCTCGACTGTCTATAGCTCGAACTGAAGCTGTAACATTGTTCGATGAGTTAACCAGACCATAATCGATATTTAAGTTTCCTGAAGCGTCTGATACTGTCTTGGCAACACCATTAATTGTCACAGAATACTGTTTAATTGTAGCTCCGTTTTTTCCTGTAGCTTTTGAACCGCTTGGAATCGTAACTCGTAACGATGACTTATTCTGAATAATGTAAAGTGGATTTCCTGTTACAGCTGCAGTAACTGCATTCACATCTGAGTAAGTAAGTCCAGTACCGGAAAACGTAGGTGCATTTGTGCTAGACCGAACAAAGAATGTAATATCGCGGTCAGTGTACGAACGAACTTGTACCCCATTGTAATAAGTATATGTTCTTGCTCTACCTTTTAAGCTTGAGCTAGTTGTACCAATAGCGTTGTACAATGAAGTTTGTTCCGTACCACTTGGAGTCCACGTAGTCCCTGTTGTAATATCTGTTAACGTCTTCGTATAAGAACCTAGTGTAATCTCTGTCTTATGCGTAAATGTTGGATTATCACGAGCAATACTAATACCAATAGTCTGATCTACATACATGTAGCTGTCTGCCCCAGCTTCACCGTATACAGGGTAACCGATAGAAGCTGTAGAAGCTGTCACAGTACCTGTGTACGTGTTGTACCCTAAGTTAGTAGAGCCGTTGTATGTATTCAGGTTAATACGCATTGGAGCCGATGAACGACCATCTAGTGCAGTAAACACACGAGTGTTATCTGTAGTGTTCCATGATGAAGACTTAGTAGTCTCAGAAGTTGAGAACTCAATAGACTTAATATACTGCCAGCTTCCGTCTCTGTTCTGTACATCAATGTAGGCGATGTGACTAAATGAACTTGATGCACGAGATACAGTCAGATTGTAGTTTTCTGTTGACGTAAAGCTTGGACTAGACGATAAAGTAGATTTACGAGGAATGTCATTAAGTGTGTAGCTCTTAGAACTAATGTTGATTCTCCCATAGTACTTATTACTAAGGGTTACCTCTGCGTCAAAGTACCCACTAATTGAAAATGACTTCGACCCATCGCTATTGTGATAAACTGTTTTAGATTTTGTTGCGATTAATTTCTTTTGGTTTGGGTTTAAGTCCGCTAAACCTGCCCCGCTAAACGTGTACGTTGTACCGTCAATGACGATGGCTCCGTCTTTTGTGTTACCCGAGTTTACATATCCATACCCGTCAGCTTCCCAATACATCTTAGCTGTAACGGTACTGTAGTTTCCTGTTGTACTCTGCGTTGCTGACCATTCAATCGATAGCCTGTAGTTAGAGGCAACATCGGTGTACAAAGTGCCATTAAGCGCCATGTATATCCCTCCTAATTGTGCTTTTATTTATAATATAGAAAAAGCACCTACTGTATGTACTTTTATTATACCATACATACAGTAGGTGCTAGAGACCTTATTCTTGGTTAGCGATGAACGCCCACCCTTCCCAGCTATCTGAATCAACGTTTACAATTTTAATGCTACCCATCGTAATCTCTTCCTCAGCTCGGATTTTCGTAGATACAGTTTCATCTCCGTTAAGGTAGAACACTTTTCTAAATACTCCATTGGAATCTGCGTGGTACCCTGCAAACTCGTCTGGACTAATTTGGGTATACCCAACCTCTTTACGGTTCGCGTCTAGCTGGGAAACGCGGATACCTCGAATGTCCATTCGAATGTTTGTATTGTACAGTTCCCCTGTAGCTAATGACCATTGTAGAGGCACGTCTCCGATAGTTAGCATAGTTCCTGTTAATGTTGCATCTACTGCCCCATATGCCACGAAGTATACGTACACAGCATCGTCTGTCGGAGTAAAGGTAAAGTGGTTAGCTAAATACCCTACCGTGATGTCTGCACTGTTGTCTGCGATCTGCTGAATTATTGCTCTATCTTTATCTCGAATCTGAATGTAGAATCGGTAGTCTGCTGTAGCTCCACCAGTACGCTTGTTCAGGTACCAAGATAGTGTGTAGGGTTGGTTAGGGATTACGTTAACAAGCTGCATAACTCCTTTGTCATTCCCATCCGGGTTAAACTGGAACCCACTACCAAATCCTAGTGTATCTAATTCATTATTACTCAGTGTTTCAACAGTACCTGTAGGTGAGTAGCTTTCCCAAAAGTCTAGCCCTGCGTAACCGATACTGTTGTTGATAATATTCATACCGCCTGTAGCGGAGAACTTAGCCGTGATATCTGTTGCTGTTTGGCTTAACTGAGACTGAGTTACATAAGGAGAAAAGTCTATTGAATCCAGCCCGTTCTTAATCTTTTCGTCTACATCAGAACCTGTTGCATACTGACCTAGCGCTGAGGCATCTGCTTTGTCCTTCATAGCATACTGATAAGAAACAGAGTTCATTACCGTGTTTACAATGGAGTCCTCTGTAATAACCTCTTCAGCCTTTGACAGACGTGTTTGCAATACCGGGATAATGTACTTCAGCGTATCCGTTACAGTAGCTAGGTTTATAGCATATCGTACATCCCCTACAAGTATCTCTGGTGTATTAACAGGGTAAGTCAACGTGATCGTATTGCTACCTGCAATTAACGGGAGGATACCATCGAATGTAACAATCTCCTGCACTGCGTCTGCTAATCTGTAAACTACTTGGTAGTAGTTGATTGTTTGTTCTGCATAGGCAGCAGACACTGTTGTAGGTACCGGGTTAAATGTTCCATCTGAAGCAATCGTAGAACGGTTAAGGTTTGTGTCTCCAATAGGGTGCCAGACTTTATTCCCTGTCCCATTGTACGGAGTTCCAAAGGTTCCGTTACACATCTTCCAGCCGTTAAAGAATGCTTTAATTTCATCGTCAGAAGGTGTATATGTTTCTCCCCATCCTGTCTCCGAGTCACTGACTGAAATGTACAATGTACGGTCATCAGACTGTAATCGAATCTGGTTAGTTGCAGAAATAGCTCCAATTGTAGATAGGTCAGTTCCAGTCATTCCGGCTGCTTGGACTGCATAGTCTACTACGGAAGTTACATAGGCAGGAACCTTAACAATTTTAAATCCTGTTTTGTCAGAGTCGAATGTCCAGCTTAGGCTCCCATCTAGTAAATCATCTTCCCATCTCTTCGTCTTAATAGCTCGACCTAGCGTGTCCCACTTAAACTCATCGTTAGATGTTCCGTCACCGTAAAAGCTTGTGTATAGAGTCAATACGCCCCCAGAAGAGAAGCTAGGGCTTGTGACAGGACGAATACGGTTACCCAGAAAAGCAGACTCAGGAGCAGGAGACCACATAGGAAAAGTCGTGTGTCTACCTTGGAACTCTGGGAGACCTACACTAGCAATAGGAGAAACAACTTCCATAGGGTTAGTGATTGGTTCCTTTTCGTACTGATCTGAGTTACTTACTGCTTGAATGGCTTTTGTTACAGAGCCCTCTCCTACCGCGTCTGCATACTCTACTTGTCTCTTTTGGATTTCTGCATTCATTAACGTGTAACGGAGCTTGTACTCATTCCAGTTGTTCCCCCATACAACAGGGTCAATCGTGTTCACTGCTGTAGAAACAATATCCCACGCTTTAGGGTTCATAGCAGACAAGTAAGTCTTAAGAGAGTTGTATGAGTTCTCAAAATTAGTGTAAATAGCTCCTGTAGTAGCCATCCCTACGTCTCTAGCAGATTTACGAATTGCGTACACTTGACCGATTCCGCTAGCATCGATATCTGTAATTGTTGGCATAGACTCCGTGTTGTCTAGGAATCTACCCACGATCTCAGCAATATCTGCACGAACTAAGCTACGTTCATAGCGAGTTAGTTTAGTAGGGTCATCTAGGTCTGTGTTATCTGAAAGGTCTACTAGAGATACTTGCCCGGTTACATCTACAGTATCGTAAACTACATCACAGTCAAATGAAGCTCTACCGACAAAGTCTGCTGAAGTAATGTGAATAGATTTAGCTGGTGTTGCGTGAGCTGCATTCCAAGCTGCGTCTGCTGCTGCATCATCTGATACACGAGTCCATTTGAATGCTGCTACGTCTACTTGGTCTGTAATGTCATTACTGCCTTCAGACACACGACAGAATAACGTGGTATCAATTTCACCGTTCTTAAAGGTAGTCCCGTTTGTACTTACGATCTTAGCTGAGTACGTTACTTTTGTAGCGATACCGTCAATACGATCATTAGTATTTGCCACACCTTGCTCTACTTGCGCTACCTTTTGGTTTACATCGGCAAAGTCTTTACTATATGTAGCTGACTCTACTTTAGACTTAACCTGCCCACTTACTACAGATAGCTCTGTTTTAATCTCTTTAACTACTTCAAGATTCTCAATTAGCTCCTCAAAGGAAATTGTTCCTCCGTCTCCGTCCCCATCACCATCTCCACTACCTCCGATAACAAAGGAAGCAAGAGACTTTCCATTTACATAGATACCTTCTTGATTTACTTCTAACCGATTGTTTGGAGACTCTAACGCTACAGTCCCATCAGACTCAATACCGAACTTAGAGAACTTCTCCGATTCTGCTTCAGGGTTTGTTGTACCTTCTTTTCGGAATACATTGAATGAACCATCTGTACCCATTTCCATAAATGTGATACCTTCTCCATTTGTATGTCGGCTCCCTAAACGAACCGTACCATCCGATTTAATGAAGAATGTTACACGGTGCTTACTGTAAATCCCTTGGTGTACATAAAGTACTGTAGGGGAGTCTGGAGACTTAGGTTCAATTAGCGTTCCGTCTGCATAACGCGCACTAGGTAGGAGATCGTAGTCAAACTCTGAATCATTTACATAGTCATTGTCCGGGTCTGTATCCGTAATGAACATAAATGATTTACCTGAGAACGTTACCTCTTGGTTACCGTTACCATCTATATTTTTAAATGTCATCGATGGATAAAGAGTAAACAGTTGCCAAAGCTCTCTCTGTAACTCTTCATCAGATTCATCTGCACTAGAGAATGTTGTACGTGTCAACTTAGATTGGTTATCAGCCTCACCGTAAATGTTCAGTACAATAGGGTGCTCTTTATTACCTTCTAAAAATCCAATCAATACAAGGGAGCCTACAGTCACTAATGTATTAGTTCCATAGGGTTTCCCTTCAGGAGTTGTACCACCAAAAGAGACAGGCAAACGAGCAGAGAACTTTCCGTTACTTGCTGGGTCTTTAGCTGTGGAATTTTTGTATAAAGTTGTGACAACGTCCACTGTGTTGTATTTATAGTTTACTTTAATTACACGAGCCATTGACAGCTTTACTATATTTCGTCCCTCTTTATTTCTTCTTACAACTTCCTTACCTAACTGAGCCTGTAATCGCATTGAAGAGAGCGGAGTAATAAACTGATCGAATTGTCCTCTTTCCAATTTGCCCACCTACCTTTACTGTAATCTTAGTACATGTCCATTAAATTTATCCCAGAAGTATCCGCTTGCCATATTAGCCTCTGCGATACCTGTACTTTTCTGGAATCCTATAAACTTACCGTTTCCTGAATAGATACCAATATGACCGTCTGACTTGTATGTGTCGAAGTAAACAATATCTCCGACCTGCATCAGTCCCTGAGCAGCTGTCTTAGAACTACCTCTTTGACTGATTACTTTTAATTGAGGGTCTATCTTTATTGTATCAGTATTCATGCCTGTAGAGCCGCCTTTTAGCGTTACACCGTTTAACTGATAGCACCACCATACGAAAGATGAACAGTCTCCTTTAATTGGGTCACTAAGGAAAATGTTTGTTCCACTTCTTCCTCCTCCGAAGATATAAACGGATTTACGCTGGGTCATCTGCATAGCCGTAGATAGAGCTCCCATAGCTCCCCCACTACCCTGCATGTTACCCCAGTTACCTGAAGCTGTTCCTCCGCCTGTATTTCCTGAGGTAGCCTGAGCTGCTTGCGCTTGAGAAAGTAAATCCTCTAGAGAGTCCTCTCCAAGTAATCCGCCTTTAAACTCCTCTGCCTTACCCCACAGATTGTTAAATCGTCTAGCCCCTTTTTCAGGAAGACCACGAGTAACCCCTAGTACTGTTGTGTACCCATTGGTAAAGCTGAACTCGTGCTGAACGGATTCAAGGTAGTATTCCCATGTATCCTTACGCTCATAGTCCTCATACATAACACGGCAACCTAAACGGTAAGCTGGGTCTCCTAAGATACGAATATCTCCAGAATAGAAGTTGGCATTTTCACAGTACCAATTAAATAGCTTGTCTGTATATTTCTCTAACTTATCAGCAGAAGCATCTTTCTCCTTCTGTAGTTTCTTATCTACTTTTGCATTACCTGTAGTCCTAAGAAGATCAGCGTATTTCTCCCGGTCAAATTTACCGTCCTTCAATGCATCCACAATAGCTGCTGCAGTAGTCTGTTGTAAATTTGGGAATTTTGCGACTAATTCAGAAGCAATTTTATCCCCATTTTTACGAAGGTTCTCTGGGTCTGTATAATTGTTTTGTGTAATGACTGGAAGAAGCTCTTCGAATGTAGGTTGCGGAACTTCAGGTGTTGTTGGTGTTGTAGGCTCAGGCTGTACTGTTTGCGTAGTAATTCCTTGGTTCTGATTCTGGTCTTGGTTTTCACCTGTTCCTGTATCTGTACCGTTACCACCAGCAGCATCTGTAGCTGTACCATCTGCATTGACTGTATCTCCGTTTGCTGTACCTCCAATACCCGGAGATAGTAAGTAGCGGTTCTGAGCGTCTAAACGCTTGTATCCGTACTTTTTAACTAGGTCAGGGTGATACTTAGGAAATACACCTAAATCCATGCTCGTGAGCTCCTGTACGTCTGGAGCCTGTACTACGTATACAGAGTACATTTCTGCATCTGACTTACCTGTAGACTCCTCAATAACTACGTCTGAAGTGAACGTATACGTGTTTAAATACTTCCACTTATCTTGGTCAAATGGTGTGGGTCTCATTAGGGCTGTACAAGTCCCATCATTTGTATATTCGAAAAATAACTCGTTGAATGGTTTAGCTGCAACATCTTCTAGGAACTGACGAATACTGCCCTCATAATTGATGAAAGGAGTTACGTCAGATAAAGCCTCGTCCTCTTTCCAACTACTAAAGCTATGGGTTAAAAAGTCCTCTAGCTTCTTCCCACCTGCAAATGAATACTCTGCGTATTTATATACAAAACGCTCCATTAGTTCTTCTGCAATCCCTGCTGCAGTATTGCCTGAAAACTTTAATCCTTTTTCAGCATCGTCAGGTAACCAGCCTATATCCGGGATAAGGGTAGCTACTTCTTGAATAACCCCTACTTCAAAATCAATAAGAGCTTTTGTCATAGCTCGACCTGTGATACGGAAAAACAAGGTACCGTCTGAATACTCTCCATCCCTATGTATATCAGAAACTAGTCCTACCATGATATACGGGTTATCCGGTTCTCCCTTATTTGTATCCGGGATAACTTTAATACGAATAAGATCGTTGGAGTCTATAACTTTGTCCCACTCTTCTTTAGCTAGGATAACTAGAGAGAATACAGGGCTGTCATCCATCATTGAATTTTTTACACTGAATGAAATAAGTGCCTCCTCTAGGTCTGCTTGTTTTAGTTGTTTGGCTGTATCATATTTTATAAGATAAGAAGTATCTTCTGTAATGAGTTCTATTTCAAAGGTTGGATGGCGTTTAATAATTGTCGTCAAGGATAAAACCCCCTTCATATACTATTATAGCACATAGACAAAAAGAGAGCTTTTAGGCTCTCTGAGTGTCTTTTGAGAAATATTGCATCGCACCGTAAATCTTGTTATGGAATGCTTCCGCAATACCATTAAGCTCCTTACTGTCTTTGACCTTCTTGGATACACTCTCGTCACCAGTTACTTTGACATTAATGTTAGAGTTAACCTTAACATTGTTTGTATTCGTATTTGATGAGCTAGATGTACCTGCGTTAGTCTTCATCTGTGGAGTTCCGTTAGAGCCATATTGGTTATACCACTGATTAGCATAGCCTATACGTTTTTCCATCATAGGCTTACCAGCCTTCTCATAGTGTTTCTCGAAGTACTTAGCAGCCTCTGTAGGATTAAGCTTGTTTAACTCATCAATGCTACCGTACTGACCTGATTCTAGCTCTTTCCATAGGAAGTTAAGCTGAGTTTCCATCGAGTTAACATCTCCACCAGTTTGTTTAGCGTAGTTGTTAAGGTCTTTTCTACGAGGTCCTAACCACTGAGCAAGTCCTCCGTTAGATGCAGTAGGGTCTATCTGAGACTCTTGCTGTAGGTTACCCATGATACCTGCGATAGCTCCAGCGCTCATTCCCTTACCTGCGAAGAAGTTCCACGCCTTTTCAGAGTTAGAGTTTCCTGTTACAGGTGTAGCAGCTCCACCTCCACCGCCATCCATAGTGCCTCCACCAGTCGTCTGACTACCAAAGATTCCATTTTGCATACGGGATTGATCTAGTAGCTGCTGAGCGCGGTTAAGCAGGTTCTCGTAGTACTTAAGTAGTTCCCGTTCTTGGGAGATGTTATCTCCTCGTTTGTTTTCCGCACGATGACGAGTATTTGTGTTCTCTCTATCAATTTGGTTCTTAACTTCCTTGCCTCCTTCTTTTCCTTGCTTGTCTTCACCAATGGTAAATGCCTTGTGTAGAGTTTCTTTAGCTGCAGCAACTTCTTCTGGTGTTTTAAGTTGTTTCTCTCCACCATCGAATTTACTACCAATCCAGCCTCCGATACCACTACCCGCAATACCACCAACGATAGAGCCACCAATACCTCCGATAGCTGTACCTATACCGGGAACAACAGAACCTAGAGTAGCACCTGCTAAGAATCCACCACCCATACCACCGACAATACCTCCTGCAGCGGCACCAGTAGCTTCACCTTTCTTATCAGGGTCTGCGGCTAGGATAGAACCGACACCAGATAAGATTGATAGAGGAAGGGCAACCTTACCAAGGACACCTCCAGCTTTACCGAGGGCACCTTTCCATCCTCCTGCGGATTCAACAATACCTGAGGTACCACCGCCTCCACCTTTAAATTTATCTTTGACGGAACCGAAAACTCCTTTAGATTTTTCCCATCCAGCAGCTCCCCATCCTTTAGCTTTTTCGGAAGCTTTATTAAACCAATTACCTTTAGGCTCAGATGGGCTAGAAGACTTCGGTTTAGGTACGTCTGGCTTATCTTTATTTCCGCCAAACCATCCTCCTACTGTATCTTTAGTACGGCTGAAGAATCCTTGTTTTTCTCCTGTAGGTGGTTTAGTTCCGTCTGGCTTGTTCTTGTTTCTACCAAACCAGCCACCGCCTCCACCTCCGCCTTTACCGCCTTTTCCTTTGCTCCCGAAGGACTTTGCCATACCCTTACGGAATAGCGCGGACATACCGAAGGACGCTGCGGCACCTGCTGCAGCTACAGCTAGGGCACCAAGTGCAACTACGGCTGCGTAGGCTGCTGGAGGGATTCCTCCTAGAGAACTATTGGCTTTACGAATAGCTTCACCAAAGTCATAAATCTGAGTGGCTTGCTTATCTGTAGTAGCTTCACTTTGGTTATCGATGGATTCATGGGAGTTCTGGTATTCTTTTAATTTCTTATCTCCCTCTTCTCCACCTTTTTTCTTGTCTTCACCAAGAACTTTATCGATACTCTTTTGGCTAAAATCTCCGTTACGAGCTAGCTTCATTAATGCGTCCGATTGTTCTGCTGTAATGTCTACTCCTAACTTTGATTGAACAAAACTAGCGAAGTACTCATTTTGTCCTGCTTCAGAGTTAGATTTACTCATTGCATACTTTGAAATGGTTTGTAGGTTTTCCGGGTCAGCAATACCTTTGTCCATCTGAGCACGTAGTTCGTGACGACCTTCGATACCTTGGTACTTTGTTCCTTGTCCAAAAACAAGACGAACCATAGGGTCTTCGAAGCCTTGGCGGATTCCCTCGTTTAGTCCTTGCATTAAGGCTCCACCTTGTTCTCCTTGTAGAGAACGTTCACCAGACTGAGCGAGTACAGACTGCATACCCATAACGTTCATTACTTCGTCATTGGTCATCGATCTACCGCGAGATACACTACCTAGTAGTCCCTGTAAAGTCTTTAACTGTTCTTTTTCTCGACCTTCCATACCAGACTGTTTAATAGCCCCTACGAATGCATCTCGGATGTCTCGTACTTGGGAACCGTTTACAGCACCCGTTTGGAAAGTAGAGTTAAAGAAATCAGATGTTGTGGCTGCGTCTACACCGACTGAACGACTGAATACTGCTTGGTTCTTAGCCGCAGAGTTAAGATCGTCCATACCTTCATATCCGTTATTAGACATATACCCTTGTTGGAAGTTGAGCATATCTTGACCAGTGAAACCTAATCGATCAGATAAACCCATCTCTAGTGCATTGTCCCGGATACTAGTACGCCAGTTGGCTCCTTCAGTTCCAGAGTGCTGCCCCATTGAAATAATGTCATCGCGCATTGATTGGTTGATAGAAGCTCCACGATTGTATAGAGAACCTACTGTAGCTGCAGCGGCTCCACCAAAAGCTAAACCGATTGCAGGCGCACGTTCGTACATCATTCCACGGAATGTTCCACGTTCGGGCTTAACCTGAATTTTATTCTCTTCTGTAAGCTTTCTATTGTAAGCCTCCATGTTAGAGATTGTGCGGTTAAGCACACGGTTAAGTTCCATACGTTGTTCCATCTCAGCATCAATGGCTCTAATCGACTCTTGATATGCGATCTTACGGTCTACATCTGCTGGAGTAGCTGAAGGGTTACCTTGAATATCTCGTACCTTTCTTGTAAGGTCACCACGCTCTTGCCCTAGCTTCTGTAGCTGCTCTAAGTTTGTCTCTTTTTCCGTTGTGTAACCTTGAGAAGCTGTTCTGTAGTCTTTAGAGAAACTTTTAGCCTGCTGGAAAGACATATACTTTGAAGCTTCTGCTCTACGAGATAAACTTTCAGAACGTCTATCTAACTTATTTACTTCTTGAATTTTATCTTTTACTTCATTTAATTTTTTACTAACTGCGTCCGACTCATCTACAAGGTTTTTAAGTAAGCTCTTTGCCTGTTCAGCACCTGCAGGAAGATTAAACCTGTCTTTAGAGTTGAAGGGACTTTCAAAGCCTTTAGAATAGTTTTGACGGAAGTTGGAAAAATCACGGAACTGCTTTAATGTTTTTGTGTATTCTTCCCGGATAGCTTTCTGCTGTTTAATAGCAGAACGAGCTTGATCTGCCATTGCTTGTTTAACTTCTTCAATTCCTTTACGCTGTTCTTCTGTAGCTCCCTCAGGGATAATAGTACTGTCGTTCATATCCCGCATTTTACGCTGAATATTAGCTAAGTCTCGGTCAACCTCTTTATAAAGTTTAGTCAGCTGAGTCATAGCTCTCATGTTCTTATCCATGTCTTTCTGATTGGTTACAGAATAGTTGTCCTTAGCTTTTCCATGAATGCCATCAATCTTGTCCATTAACTGTGCTATCTGCTGTAGCTTCTGGACGGCTTTTCCGGTTTCAGCATCGACATCAAAAATATAACGTTCGTTGTTAGCCATTCTAAATCACTCTCCCTTCATTAATATAAAATAAGGTAAGGGTGTTAGCCCTTACCCTTTTATAACACACTAAAGTCATCGTCTTCATCATCAGCTGCATTAAACGCGGCAATAGCTTTGTCAATTGCTGCCTTGTCAATATCCGGTAAGTGGTCACTAGTCGTTCTAATAGGCTCTGCTACGTCACGGTCATCTACAAGTTTACCTTGCTTTTTGCCTCTAGCTGCCTCTATACGTCTAGCTTTCTCTTCTGCTTCAGCGATTTGTTTATTAATATACTGTTCTACCTCTGTCTCACGAGTTGTCTTACCTCCTGCAGCTAGGTAGTCATTATACTCTTCTAGGCTATCAAATTTCATAGCTAAGTTGTCCAAATCTTCAGCACGAGTAAGAGCTTCCACTTGACGTGCGATATCATCCGGGTCATGACCATCTTTAAGAACTTCCCAGTCACCAACTTCACGGTTCCATACTTCGTCTTCGAACGTGCTATCATAGTGCTCAGAGTCCACTGTAAGACCTTTTCTAGCAAGTTCCATCTCACGATGATCTTCGTTTAACGATAGAATCATTAAGTCTATCTGGTCGTCTGTAAGTGCTCGGAAGTCAGGGTTAGTAGGCATTGTATTGAATGTCTTCATAACACCCCACAGGTTCCGCATATACGGTGTTCTAGCTAGCGCTTTTAGTCCTCCGACTTTCTTTAACTCAAAGTCGAAAGGTATCAAGCCAACGCTTGAAATCAACCCCAATATGATACAGGATGTCTAAGTTAAAAATATCTTCATCCTTTTCTAGTTCCTTAGGTACGTCAATTCCTGTCTCACGTAACGTTGCTAGCATCTGGTAAGCAATTAAAATGTATTCCGGTGCATAGTTATTCATCCCTCCTAAGTACATACTTAGACGAGCTTGAATTTTACCGATCTGCATAGCATTAGGTGCCTTAGCTTTAATTTTCATTTTAATTCCCAGCTCCGGGATGTTATAATCCTTTTCAAACGTATCATTAACTCCACGAATAACCCGGTCAATTACTTTCTTTTCTTCAAGTCTTTTTCTAGTTTCTCTAGCTTCTGCCGATTCCTCTACTTCCATACCAACGACTTCCTGTTCTAAATTTTCAGACATATTCAATCCTCCTAATTCGTAGTCTCTACTAGTAATATAACAGTAGAGGTTGTCTCTAATTATATTATAACATACAAATGGCTATCACCATTTGTATTGGTAATAGCCATGAGTTAGAGATTGAATTTGTGGAGCATACTCTCTTATCTTTTGAATTGTAGGATAACTTACATTGTAACTGTTTTCTCGTAAGAAATTTAAAATTTCTTTTGTTTTCACAGGTCGTCCTTTGTCTTTCATAAACTCCTTAACTTCTTCAGCCATCGCTTTGATGTCCTGCCTTGGAGCTCGTCTACCTGATTTTGCTACACGTTCACGATACTCAAAATCTTTTATTAACTGCTTTTCTCTATTATAAATAAAAGTAGGTTTTTCCTTTTCTTCCTTGCGTTTAGCAATCATTTCTTCTAAAGTTTCTGCGCTTACTTCCTGTATAATAGGTTGAACCTGTACTTGTGGTTCTGGTTGAACAGGTGTAGCTGCAGTTGCTTCGATCTCGTCTAACTGTCTAATGCGGGCAATAGCTTCTTTATACTCTTTCATATAGAAGTCCATTGCTTCACGATACATTTCAACAGCACGAGCTCTCTCCTGCTTTAAATAGTCAATCTTGTCCTGCAATGCTTTTCTCTCGTTAAAAGTAATAACTGTCATTCTATTTTTCTCTCCCTTTGCTTTTTAGTACAACTTTAGTATAGTTTGGTAGATTCTAAAAGTCAACAATAAAATAAAAAAAAGATGCCTAAGCACCTTTAATTTAAGATGGTAATATTAACTTGTAATAACTCTTTAATGCGCCCACCTTTTGTTATTAATTAAGTCACTGACGTGTGGCTGAGAGATATTAAACATTTCTGCTAACTCATATTGGTTGTGTTTCTTCTCCTTATATAATTGCTTAATGGTGTCTACTTGGTTCCTTGTAAGCTTTGCCTGTCCGTTTATTTCTCCATATGTTCGTTTAAATAGACCTTTTTCCTCTGCTCTATATGTATTCTCTTTGATTGTTACTCCTTCAAGATTACTAATTAAGTTATTATCCTTTATTCCGTCCTTATGATCTACACACTGGTGTTTTGCTAACTCTTCTATTCCGTAGAACATTGCGAATATACACGAGTGCTCGTATAGCGTATCCCCTTTAAAGATTATTCTCCTATACCCTCTCTTTGTTGGACGACTAGCTATAACTGAACTCTCTAAATCCACGTATTCTTTTTTCTTGTTATCCCATTGCTTACCTCTATAAACTCTACCTTCTTTATAGAAAAAATAGCCTTCTTTAACCGCTTCACAAAACTTTTTGTATTTTTCTATGTTTCTCATATTGTATCCTCCTAGACTATACTATAGGTTATACTATTATTATAGCCACTGATACAGCTATCAAAACATAAAAAAAAGACAACCAGCAAGGTTGTCTTATATAGTAATTAGTTTAACACAGTAACTTCTACTGTTTTTCTTCCAAATGCCATTGCATCAGAGTTACTAGCCATGAACAAGTCGATACGTTGTCCCTTTATTGAGCCTCCTGTATCCCCTGCGATTGCTGTTCCATATCCTTCTACATATACTTTAGAGCCTAATGGAATAACACGAGGGTCTACTGCAATTACTTTCTGGCTAGGGTTAGATCGTAAGTTAATACCTGTAGCGGTAACTCCACTGCACCCACTACAGAAAGCTGTGTAAGCGGTAGCTGTAACTGTCATTTTCTTTCCACTAGACTGACTAGGTGTAGACGCTGGTTCACTTTGAACTTCTGTCTCTTGCTTCGGTTCAGGTTGAACCTGAGCTTGTACTGGCGTACTAACTGGTGCGCCTTGTAATTTACCTAGTAGCGCAATGTTCTGATAAGCTGAACCTTTGTAGCCTTGAATGCCATGATTTGCTGCTAAGTTTGCTCGGTGAGAGAAACTGTAATCCTCTCCTCGGTTATAAAGATAGTCTACAATACTGTTGTTTTCTGCTGCTGAAGCAGTTTGTCCAGCAAACAATAATCCCGCTGAAGCGGCTACTGCTACTAATGTGGCTTTCAATTTCATAGTTGTTTCCCCTCTCCGGTTTTAGTATGTACTTCTTAATTGTACTAGACTAATGTAACACACTATACCCTAAATAGGTGGATTGTTACAGTATTGTAAAGAAACTGTAACATACAGACTAGTAAAAAAGACACCCTTTCGGGTGTCTTAGTTAGACTAGTTCGGGGTGTCTGTAAAGGTTCCATCCTTCATTCGGTTATTTCTCAAATAAGTACCAGCTACGTTATTTAATATACCATTGTCCGCTCCCCCGTTTTTACAGTCATTGTTAATCAGTTTCACATACCCGGCAGTAGAAGCAACGTAAATACCTCGCTTCATCAAGTCTCCAGAGTCTTTTCTACAGGTAACATTCTGTACAGAAACATCATCACCTGCGTCAATACGTACTCCCGAAGCAATAGAGCTTCCTCCGGCACTTCCATTAATTTCAATAGAGTCAACAAAGATGTTTTGAGTCTGTGACGTGTCTATTTTATTGATGAATACACCGAAGTTAGTAAAACTGCTAATCTCCGCATCTTTAATCTTAATACCATCACCTGATCTTACCTCGAAGCCAGCCGAGTCTGTTAACTCTGACCTGTATATTTTAATTCTTTTTGATAGAACGCCACTACTACTTGTTCTAATGGTGAACTTACCGCAGTTTTTAAAAGTGTTTCCATCTAACATAGCATTCTCGACCCCACGTAAACCACCAGCAGGCTCCGCATTGTTTTTATTACCCGCGACCATGAAATTCTCGAAAGTACACCCTTTAACTTTTACATCGTACAGAGGTGAAGTAGTACCACCGAGACTGATGTGGGTATCTCCGTTCTTAAAATCACAGTCAATTACACGTAAATTTTTAACATTTCCATTTATATTAGCTGTAACAAATGCATTAGTGTTGTCTTTAAATGTGCAATCTTTAAATCTAACGTTCTCAACTAACTGGTTCACCGAGTTTGGTTCGAAGTCCACGCCTGCTTTAGGTAATGTCCCGGTTGTATCTCGAAACACGCAGCTGTTAAACACCCCATTTGTGAGATCAATAATACTCATCCCGTTTCGTCTTCCCTGAAACTCGCAATTTGTTGCTTTGATATTAACATTATGAGCTACTGGGGTAAATGTTAGGCAACCAATATAAATACCGTCACCCCAAGTTTTCTCCACAACTACCTTATCTAGGATAACATTGCTTGACTCAATGATGTTTACTCCCATTCCCCATTCACCTGTAGTACCTACATGTGTGTCTCTATCTCCTATAATCTTAATGTTTCTAACGGTTACGTTGGCTACACTACGGATGTCTACAATCGCATAGTTCGTTAGGCTAGTTGAGTTTAGTTGGATAACAACATTACCTCGCCCCTCTAATGAACAATTACTTTTAACCGAGATAACATTAGGAGAGGAGGAAGTTGCTGTAACATAGTAATTACCAGAGGGGAATACTAGTGTTCCGCCTCCAAGGGATTCAATATAAGTAAGTGCCCTTTTTATTCTACTAGTATCGTCCGTTTCAGGGGGTAGCTTTGGGAAATTAGCAATACTAACCGTAACTTTGGAAAGAGTATTGATCGTGTTATCGTAACCTTCTACTTGTTCCCCTAACTCTTCAATCTTTTTGTTGGGGTCAGGGAAGTTTTGATACATATTGTCTCGAAAAACGTTTGACATTTAATTACCTCCAATCTATTGTGTAGTTCCTGTATAATATAGCATTTGTATACACTAAAAAGACACCCTTTTAGGTGCCTATATAATTCTATGTTTTGATAGAAACTGAGCGATGCTGTCTCGTACTTTATCTTCTCCGTAGAAATAAGGTATCCTTAGAAGCTCTGTCCCTTCTGTATCAGCTACATATCGATCTTTTATACTATCGCTTATCTTTTGCTTTTCAAAGCCTTCCTGCCCTCCAAAAGCTTCGATAGGCATGTAGTGTTGGTGCCCATCATACTCAATGAACAAAAGCTTATCTGAGTGAATGCAGAAATCGTATCGATAGTTTTTATTTTCTATTCGTACGAGGTATTGCTCTTCTACTCTGATATCAGGGATTAGTTCTGCTAGGATACGAGATACTAGTACCTCACCTTTACTTTTGTTACATTTAGGGCAGCGCTTACCTGCTAAAAATAGATCATATGTAGCCGGGTAATCATGCCCCTCTGGACATCTAAATATCATTCGACTTTTCCTTGAGATAAATTCTCCACTAACTACATCGAACCCCTCTGCATTGACCGTAGCTATAACCTCTTCTATTGGTGTTCTTTTCTTTTCAGTCTTACAGTAGGGGCATCTTCTGCCTTTTTTAAAATTCTGATAACTAACTTCATAGGGGTCATGTAGCTTATCACACTTAACGATCATTCTCTTATGCTTACACTTAGAGCCTTCTTTGATTTCTAGTAGAATGTATCCTGCCTTCTCTACTTCTGCTTTTACTACTTTCGGGTCAATCCTTTTAGACTCGTTACGTTTAATGATGGCGCAGGCTGGACATCTCTTTCCTGTTTTAAAATTTCCAAACCTAACCTCGTATGGGTCATGCCCCTTATCACATTTAACTACTAAGGATGTACTTGCGTTTGTATACTCCTCACTTATTAGGCTGTACCCTTTCCCCTCTATATATTCTTTAACTTCTCCGTATGTTAGTCTTTTAGGCATAAGTACCACTCCTTTCATGTTTATAATATAGCACAACTTCATAAAATTTGCAATAAAAAAAAAGAACCCTGTATAATACAGAGCTCTTTTTTGACATTAACCTCTTACATTAGCTGAAGTTAAGAAGTAGAATCTAGCACTTTCTGAGCTAATTTCACCTACAGAAGTTGATTCTGAGTAAGTATCGATTGAACCGTTTATACCCTGTCTTTCGACATATTTGATAGGGACTAGACTATATCTTCACTCTATTACTAGAGGCAACCCATTTCCACCTTTTATGGTGTACTCCCTCGCGGGATAGTCGTTGAACCTTTCTCTATTCGAGACTTGGCTGCTGATTGCCCAATCCAATTCATTTTCAAGCATTCACGCTTAGGCTTGTTTCATCCTTACGTTGTAGCTGAGTTGGCTCTAAGGGGTTTCCAGCAGTTAGAGTTGTTTAACGTGAACAGTTTATTTTATCCACGGTATGCAACGATAACTTCTTGAGTATAGTTGTCATACAGTACAATGTCCATGATATCCATTTGTAATACTTCTTCACCTAAAGCGGCAAAGCCTAGAGACGCTAAGTTCTCTTTCTTCATACGGAATCGTTCTACAGTTACAGAACCCTCATAACGCAAGTAAACGTGCTCTTGCGGCATGATAGAACCGATCTGGTAGACCCCTGTAGTACCGAAGCTACGTTCTGCTGAGATAGACTGAGCACGAGCGATAGGTACGTTCTTAATCATAAAGTACACCGTATTAGCGGACTGTACTGTTTGGTTAGTTACAGATGCCATCTACTTTCACTCCCATTCATTTAGTAAATTAGGAGAGGTCTAGCCTCTCCTATTAATATAGCTCTTAAGCCACTAACTCATTGTCTTCATAAGTGATGTACACGTTAATGAAGTCAAGTCCTTGGCTAGGTTGTACAGTCAAGTTGATACGAGCTGTGTTACCAGAGATAACAACTTGTACGTCATCTGGGTTGTAGTCTACGATCAAGCCGTTTACTTTCTTTTGTTGGTCTAGGAAAGACTCAACACGGTTCTTGATGATAGAAGCAGATGTGCTGCGGATACGAGTACCGATGAACTCGTTATCTAGTACCTCACGTAGCTCTGTTGTTAAGAAGTCAGAAACCTCTCCAAGAGAGATACGGTTTTGTACAGGCTCAGTAGAGACATTGTACGTTGTAGGGTCAGATACAAGACGGAAGTGAGATGACGTACGAGTACGCACAAACTCTGTCATGATTACCCCTGCATTGTTCAATTGATCTAACTGGTCTCCTGTAAACTTCTGGTCAAGAGACTCGATATTCACTTTTTTGTAAGTGATAGGTTCACCGATTTCTAGTCCACTAGCTACCCCTGCAACTAATGCTGCATACATAAACGCCGGGAAGTTGTAAACACGACCGTCTGCCATTCTACGAGTACCAGAGTTCCCTACTACACCCATACGAGCGTTACGTAAGTTCATCTGACGAGAGCGCATTTCGTCAAGCGTTTCACCGATTCCTCCACCAACTAGACCACGTAAGTGCATTCCGTTGTTAGAGCTGTCACGTAAGAACTGAGAAAGTTCACCGTGGATTGCAGCATCACTTGTTAGAGGCACAACGTAGTATGCATTCAAGTCAGTGATTAAGCTGAATAAGCTAGCCCAACTTGGAGGAGCTGGTTCTGTTTTAGCGCCTGCTAAACTTGTAAGTGCTACTGTTTCAGGTAGTGCTTGTTTACGGTCAACCTCCACCGATACATACGTATCACTAGCGATTACGTCCTGTAGGTCGGCACCAACAGCTGTTACAGTCTTAGGAGCAGCCTTGATATCAGTAGCAGCTAGAACATCTAAGAACTCAGTCTCAATGTTTTTGTTACCACCTAGAGAGATCATTTGTGCTTTAAAATCTGGTAAGTTATTAATATCGTTTACTAGTAGGTGAACGTCTTGATATAAACCTACACCTAGTTCGTACGTACGAACAGCTGCCATGCTTCCTGTATCAGCACCAACGCTTAATACTAGCTGTGTAGCTAATTTGGAAGTGCTGTCTACCTTTACTTCAACAGTAGCTGCTGCTTCTGTACCTGTATATTGTACAGTGAAGATATTACCGATGTTATCATACACACGCTCATAACGTTCTTTAGTGAAGTAAACTCCTAAACGTTTAGAGTCTGTTACTGCATTGTCTGATAATTCGATCTGGATTCCATTAGCATCTACACCATATAACTTAGAAGTAAATTTTAATGCTCCTTGAGTTAATGTTGCTTGTGTAGCTGCGTCTGTACGAATAGCGATGATCTTACCAGCACCAGTTACGTTAGGTGATGGGTTCCATGCCATTTCAATTGCGTCAAGTAACTCTCCGCCACGGAAAATTTCACGAGCTTGAGCAAAGTTACTAATTGTGTGTGGTACGTTAGGCTGTCCCCCAGTAGCGGAACCTAAAAGTACAAGTGGTTTTTCAGAACGCGTATTTGCAGACCCTAGTGAACTAGCATCTAAAAAGATTTCTGTTCTTGGACGCTGACGATCGTAACCGTAAGATGTTGCCATAGTCTGTCTCTTCCCTTCTATTAACTAAATTTTAGCTTATCGGCTAATGTTTAAATGTTGTTTCAGTGCTTCTAAGAATACTTTTTCATCTGTTTGGTAGTGACTACCTTGCATCTTAGCCTTAAATCCAGCTGCCTCAACACTTGTTAAACCATACAACTGAACTGCTGTTTGCAAGAAAGTGTCGATATGCACATAAGGCTTAGGCTTGTACTGCTTCTTTTCTTCCTTAGCCTTTACTGTTTTCTTTTGCTCAGCCAATGATCTCCCCTCCTTGATCTTTATACTTGATTGTTAGCATAATTTTTTCTAAAATTGCGTCACTGATAGGGGCATCAAGGCTGTAAGAAGTTGTATATGTTACAATCGACTCCCTACCATATAGAATTTCAGGTACACTGTCCGTCCCTACTGGAATTTCCTCTATCTGACCAAACTGTAATTTCTGTAGTAAGAAGCTCGTTAGCTCTTCCGGGTTGCTTCTCATTAGGATAAGAATAGCTTTGACAATTAAGTCTAGGCACCTAACTGTATCCATGTTTGTCGAAACAACTAAAACGGAGTAATGCTCTGTTGTCGTGAACCCATGCTTTAATCCGACTTCATCTCCTGCAGAAGCAATGTAGTTAACGTTGTGCGTCTCCCCTACAAAAAGCGGGTCATAAGTGAAGTAGATTCTATTCTTATCGATGTGGACATTATCATCAATTGAGAAAGAGATTCCTTCTACATTGTTAAGTTCCGCGATTGGCTGTTCTACTTGGAAGAAGCATCGCTCCTTCTTTTCGTCTGCCTGAATGGTTACAGACTCTTTAATCATCCCAAGTTGTTTATTCTCGTATGTCCCTTCTAGGTTTCCTAGGCTGGTTTTAGATTCTGCTCCTTCTCGTAGACCTATGTAGATGGCTCCTTTTTGATCTTCCTTGTCCTGAGGCATCGTGTAGGTGATTGGAATTTCCCTAGCATTTGTCCCTGTATACGCTCGAATAAAGTTCTCTGCGATTGTAGGTTGTATGCCTTTCAGTATTTCCTCTATAATATAGCGGTTCGTTAAAATAATTTCTAACTTCGATTCAATTTGTTCATAAAGATATGTGTCGATACTTGGTAACAAGAAAATCCCCTCCTAACGCTGTTAATCCCAGCCGTTCTTCATCTTCCATTTCATAAGTCTGTCTACGTTTTTAACAAACGTTTTCGATGTATCATCCTCGTTTACTTTATCTCTATTAATTATCCAGCTACTAGCAGGTGATGTGTTAGACACTGTACGGTAAGCAATATACGTATGCTTACGTTTACCTGTCTTCTCTTTACTGATATTATGTGATAGAGGCTCATAGTTAAGCAGACTAGCATCTGCCTCTCGTCTCCGGTCGTATAAATAATCGGAGATAACCGTACGCTTTGTATCTGGGTTTATATCAATAGACCGTAGCTGCTCGTACATTCTTCGAGACATACTCTTTGTTTTACGTGGAATAGGTACACGCAAGTACCATCCTCCACCTTTTTTAGGTATCTTATGAGAGCTCTTGGAGAAGAATGGTTTTAAATCAATAACGCCTAGTTTATTTAGTCGTTCTTGCGTTACCTCTAAATACTTAGGTTTTCTTTTTACCTGTGTATCCTTGGGATTCTGTTGCTTAATCGCTTTCATACCTTCGTCCAGCGTACCCTGAACTAAAGCATCTCCGACATTCTGCATTGCTTGTTTTGTGCCTTGCTTACTCTTGAATAGCTTAGGGCGTTTTGATTTTCTTCTTCTACCCATTAGTTACTGCCACCTCTAAAGAAGCCGTTAAGACCGTCTGTGGAAGGTTTTCTCTTAGCGTCTACCATTTCCCCTAGCTCTGCATTGTTAACCCCTATTTCGAACGCCTCCTTGTCGATAAAGAGGTCTTCACGTTTTAGTAAAAGTTTTTGAGGAGTTCTCACTAGTTGGTTAGCTGAGTTAGGTGCATATCGATGTTCTTTGAGTAAGTCGGCAACCATATAACGTAGCGTTGTCAGAATGTTTATAGAGACCATTTTCCCCTTCAAGGATGGCTTAGGGAAAAACAGGTTATTTTTTAAGTCTACAGTATAGTCCACACCTTCAGTTAACTCTGAGTCTACAGAGGTAGCGTATTCAATTGCGTGTACGTCATAAATCATATGGAACCCATTTTGAATACGTCTGTCAGATACATCAAAAATGAAGGATTGAGAAACTAGGGCTGAAGGAATCGTAATACGATCTCGGAAGGCTACACGGAGCTCTCTGTCCGCAGGAGTACCAATAGCGGTACCTGCATCCATTAAACCAAGATCACCATTAAACGTTCCTTTATCCTGAGACTGAACGATAATCTTTTTAGATTGAGCAGGGAGATAAGCAACCCCTCGACCATGACATCTAGGGCATGATTGGTTAGGTTGCTTAGTCTCTTTACTTCTGCATGGACATAGATAGGACTTCTCCCAAAGGGTAACAATACCCATAGAGTCCGTCATTACATCGAGCATATCCGTACGTAAACCTGCAGTAGAAATAGTATTGAGTATGGACGGTTTGTCTGCCATGAGTTACCCCTCCTTAGATAAGTCCTACGTTTGTTCCGTAGTAAGATTTTAGTCCTTTGTATAATCCTGCAATATCTTCGTTGAGCTGTACAATATCCGCACTGGCTCCACCATACATAGCAGATTGAGTTGTATCGATACTTTGAGATACACCGTCAATAGACATAGACATGTTAGCAATCCCGGCACCGATGATTAAGCGTCCCCACTGTTCGAAGACTTCTTTAAGTGCCATTTTAATAATAAGCTGCCATAAGTCTGGATGCATTTCATTAGGCATTGTAACCCCTCTACGCTTCGGTGGAAGCATTCCAGCTACATACTCTATGTGCATCATTTGTGGAGCAAAGTTATTCCCTACAGTGCTGTTAATGCCTGTCATCATTGGTAGAGATGGGTACACCTGAGCTAGAGACATTCCGTTACTTCCACCAGTAAGCATTGTACTAGGGAGCATTTGAATGTGCCCCGGGAGGTTGTATACCTTCCACCAGCTACTTGGGTAAGCGTACAAGGAATTACCACCATACTCAATGCGTACAGACTCTACCTGAAGGATTGGCTTATGGAACGCATGAATGAATGCAAAGTTACTAAAGTCTCCTGAATAGAAGTCGTGGTGCTCCTGAAGTACCCTAGGCAAGATAACAATGTCTAGCATTTTCTCTGCCTGAGCAACAGCTGCTTCGATCTTTGCTTGATAAAATGAATCTGGAAGATGTTCTCCTGTGCGCGGGTCAGTAACAGGGATACCAAAGTGATTGCTTTTTACAGCGTCAATGGTGAACCCGAAATCTTCCAGTCTAAAATTATTCACATCTGCTAAATCTAGCGCCTGTGGGTTATTGTGGCTGTAAGGGCTACCGAAACTGTTTGACATGGATTATCCCTACCTTCCCTTATTTTTTAGCAGTGCTAGACTTTTTAGCAGGCGCTTTCTTTTCTGCTTTCTGTTCTTCTTTTACTGCTTCTTTCTTAGGAGCTGCTTTTTCCTCTTTAATTGAGAATCCCGGAAGCTTTGCCAACTTCTGCTCTTGGTCAGCCTTTAAATCTTTAGACTCACCTTGCTCATTAAACGTAATATCACCAAACTCTGTAGCTACCTTTTGACCGGCTAAACTTTCATTGATTAACATGTAAATCTCTCCTCTTTTCGTATTTTAGTAAAGTTAAATAAAAAGGGAGCAGAATATACTCCTGCTCCCTATTTACTTGTTATTCAATTATTTAGATCACTTGTATCAATTACTGATTAGTGATTGTAACATCTGCTGCTAGAGCTGGGATGTACTTAACGTTCTTGATACGAACCCATTTCTTAGGAGCGTATAGCGCTAGAGCACCATACCATAATACAGTGAATGTTACAGTCGCATTCATTTGAGCAAGTGGTAAACGCATCATTGGAAGTAACTCAAGTAACGAGATTACTTGTGGAGTTAATTCACCTACGAATACGTCAGTAGTCTCAGGGATGACTGCATTTGTATCAGTGAACACAATTTGTCGGCTGTCGTTAGCTTGAGAAACTGGGATACGAGCAATTAAGAAGTAATGCCCTGTTTCTTGACCTAGACGGTATACAGACACGAATTGTGGTTGTGCTTGATACATTGGTTGTAATTGGATAGTCAACTCTACAGCGTCTGTAGCGTTAGCAACTACTGCTGTAACTGCATCAGAAGGTACAGACTCAGCTTCATCACTATAAACTACAACTTTGTAAGATTGAGTAGTTAAATCTTCTGGACGGAATTGTCCTTTAGCTGAAGTCTTAACTGCTGCTGTAACACCTTGCACTGGTAATGGAGCATTTTGTTGTGGTAACATACCTTCAACTAATACGTTATCATTTTCCATGATCGTTGAACCGTGTAGGTTGATAGGACCACGAGCTGACAAGAATTGGTTGATAGCGAAACCGGTAGAGAATCCGCCTTGGCTAGATGGTTGGATAATACGTTGACGGTCTAGTAAGCTATTAGTGAAATCAGCTTGTACACCGATAGGCATAAATGCATCCGTTGCTTTTCCGTAACCTTTACCAACTACTACTGCAGCTTTGTTAAGATCAGCTTCTGTAAGTGTACGTCCGCGTAAATCCATAACATTTGTCTTTTGGTCAATTAATTTGTGTAAACCATCAAATTCGATACCAGCTTGACCGTCTGCATCTGCTGATAAACCTGCATCTCCGTAGAAAATTGCCCACTCGATAGATTTAGCAATTACAGAGATTGCGTCTTCTGTCAAGATAGACATAGGGTCAGCGATGTTGTTTACAAGACCTGAAGCGATAGATTGTTGCTTTGTATCACTTAAGAATTTCATAGATACAGTCTTTTGACGGATGTTAGGGTCATTGATAGAAGCTACCCCTACCTCACGTACGAAACGGCTGTGACCTGTACGACCATGTTGGTTGAATACAGCGTATTTAACTACTGTGCTATTTACTTGTTGCTTAGCGATCGCTGGATAGATAGAGAAGTCACTATTATCGAAAGCTAACATTTTAACTTCGTCATCTAGGAACTCTCGTCTTAAAGCGGCTGCATCAGTTTGTGTTTCTGGTGTAATACCAAATCCAGTTGTGAATGTTTTCGAGATTACTTCATTTAAAGCATCTTCCGCTTTATTAGGAAGTTGACGTTCTACTTTTTGTTGTTCTCCCATTTTTATATCTTCCCTTCTTATTAGGTTTATTATTAAATTAAGTTAATGCCATAGTCATAGTTACAGAGGGATTAGGAGGAAGGAACCCCTCTGTAATGCTCATTGCTGAGCTCCATGACACTAATATAGCACTTGGTACTTATTTTTTAGAAGATTCTACGATTTCTTTAAATAATTTTACATCTGCCTCTGTAGCCGCATTACGTTTAACACGTTGTACAGCATATTTGAACTCATTTTGCTGCCCGCGGTTAATGTTGCTAGCATTCTGAGTGTAGTAATCTACTACTGTGCTAACATGGTCACGAGGGTTAAATTCAGGCTCTTTCTCAGGTTGTTCCGGCTCTTCCTCTTTTTCAGGAGTTTCTTCTGGAACAGCTACACCGTCTGCAGATTTCTGAACGTACTCAACAGCTTTACCTTCAGGAGCTTCTTCCTCTACTTTTACACTCTTTTCAATGTCTTCAGCGACTAAAGGCTCATCTGGAGATTTCTGCTCGTCCTTTTCTTCCTTGTCTTCTTCTTTCTCTTCCTTATCCTCTTTAGCTTCCTCTTCAGACTTAGCTAACTTTTCTTGTTGGAAAGCTTCTAAGAAAGCTGAGAAAGACTTTTCAAGAGCATCTAAGCGACCATTAACTGATTGATTAGATTTTGTTAGCTCTTCGAAGGCTTTAACAATTAGATCAGGTGAGATATCGTCAGAATCTTCTGACTTCTCTACTTTCTCGTCATCCTCTTTTTTCTTGTCTTTCTTCTTAGCTGATTTTTTGTCTTTATCATTTTTACCTTCGTCAGCATCTTTGTCTTCGTCACCTTTAGACTTTTCAACTTCCTCAGGTTCTTCTTCAGACTCAGCTGCTTCTGGCTCTTCTTCTTTCTTAGCTTCAGGCTCTTTCTCTCCTTCTGCTTCTGTTTCTTCTTCAGGCTTTACTTCTGGCTCAGCTTCCTCCTTCTTCTCAGGTTCCTTTTCAGGCTCCTCTTTAGCAGGTTCGATAAACTCAGCACCTTGTAATGCCTCTGACTTTTCAAGCTCTTCTTCTTTGTTTAACTTTTCGATATCTTCAGTTAATTTTTGAAATGAAAGTTTGTTTCCCATTAATCTTGCTCCTTCCCATTTTTGATAGAATTAATCCACTTGTCGATTCTAGCGACAGCTTCATCTCTTGAATATCCTTTTGATAGCTGTAGGAACATTACCATGCTCTCTGGGGATGTTTTTTCCATTGTGTCTAGGTAACTGCCTACTTCTTTCCAAACATTTTCAAAATTATCAGGATTTCCGATATGTTTATATGCATAAGATAGATTGTGTAAGCTACGCGCAAAAGACTCTGTACGCAACGCTCCTGCATCTACCTGAGTATCTGGAGAAATTCCATGACCAGTTAGGAAACTTTTCATGAAAGATTCCCATGTCGCATTAGGGTTAGCTGGATTAGTTGTTACAGCTACATTTGTGATGTAGGTTCTTTTGATAATTCGAGGGTCTGCTTTATCTCGTGCCTTAGCATAACCTTCGATAGAGAATCCTAGTTTGCGATCTACGCCAGACTTTGCAATGTTATTAGCCAAGTCCCACATGATCTTTGCATAAGGGTTGCTCTTGTATAACTTAGCCTCTACGAACAATCCTACATTAGGGTCAACATAACTCTCTTTTGTAGGGGCACCAATGATAAACTCGTTTCCTTGTTTATGCTCATAATTTAGGTAGCCGTGTTCGATAAAGTGAGAGATATCGATACCACTAGGGTCTACAATATCTTCCTGTAAATCTAAGTCAGGTGTAGTAGCATACCCACGCAGGTACCAAGATTTTTCTGAGCTATTCTCATTACTCTTCTGAATAGACTCCTCTATGTTAATAGGGACAAATACATCGATCTTGCCATCTAAAGTACTCAGGGTGTCTCCCTCCCTTCTATTATATCATGCTTCTGTGATACACCATTGTTTATAGTCCTATTGCTTCCTATAATATAACAGAAGCACTACTTAGTAGGGTAAACGAACCGAGAGATTAAACCTCCCAGTCGTTTACTGCACCCCCATCATCTTTCTTTCCGCCTTGAGGAGTAGAGTTAGTGTTGTTACTACCTTTCAGCTGACCATCCTTACCTACTTGCTTGTTATGAGTACCCTTACCGTTTACATTATCCAAGTCCCCGTTATAGCCTGTCTGCTGGGCTACGAATTGGTGCATGTCCATTTGTTGCTGTATCTTCATCTGCTCTTCTTGCATTAACTGACCAAGACGCTGTACGTGGACACCTGATAGGATAACGTCTCCACCTTCTACCGGAGGCTTACCTAACTCAGCACGGATATCATTAATTGTGTGAGAGATTTCAGCTTTAGCTTTAAGAATGTTAATAATCTCAAGTTCTGTCTTGCTGTCTCCACCAACAAAGTTAAATACGTACTTATCTCCAAATTGGGAAATAATGTATTTGTTAATAGCATCTTCAATAAACTTCAATAGAGGCTCTAACCCTTTGTCCTTAGAGTTACGATACTTCTCTGTTGAGCTACTTTCATTCAGTGTGTTCCCTGAGTTACCTGTAGCTCCTCCGCGGTTAGGGAAGTTAATCTCTGCGGGGTCAATAGAGAAGATCGAACAGATTACGTTGATTAAGTAGTTCAACCACTTTTCAAACTCCATATCCTTAGAGCTTTGTGTCATATTTACGAACTTAACGTCTTCAGCTGTGATAACTGGAATTTTCCATGCACCGGATAAACCACTGAACATACTCGTCCACTCACGTCTGAATGCAGAAAGAGCTTGGTTCGATTGTTCTTGTCCTGTTTTAATATGAAGTAATCCACGAGTCGTCCCACCTTGAGCAAAGAAACGAGCGTTAAATACTTCTGTATTTTCATGATACTGTAAATGATTCAACGCAATCTCTAACTCTGGGTATCCATATCGACCTACAGTGATATCCGTTCTAGGGTTGTGACACTCCCATGCCATCTCTTTAGCTTTGAACGAGGCTACCTTTTGCTGGTCAATAATCTGTACGTAACGATCTGCGTTCTTACCTTTAGGCTCATGACCCTTTTCATCTACAGCTACATATATTGTAGAAGCATCTACAGCCTTGAATCGGTTTAGCTCTCCGTTAGAGTCATAAATTAATTCAAAGTTGATCTTGTCATATGTTAATCGGTCACGTACAAGCTTCTTAACAAAAGAAGTAAAGTTATCCTTTGTGTAGTCATCTTTGTCTTTTCCTGTATTCTCTAGGAAACTCTCAATACGGCTAATGTTAGCTTTATCATGACTGCTTAACTCTTGTAATGAATCTTTTAATCTAACTTCGTACCCTACTCCTTTTTCACTATAACGAGCTGGGGAGCAGAACATAGATACTTGGTTAATACGGGTATTAATAATTGCGTTTAAAATAATGTTTTTACGAGCCCAAATCTTTAACGTGTTGAGCAAGTTATTTGTCCCAGATACTGAAGGAGCTTCCTTAAAGTCGGGATTAACTGAAAAGGAACCGATAAGAGGTTCTTCGTATGCTTTAGCTCTTCCCGGACTACTGCGCTTCCTACTCTTTTGGATTGCTTCATCTTCTAGTTGACGGATTGCCACAGAAACACGTTCATCGATTGGCATAATGGTATCTTGTTTTTGTTGTTGTTTTCCAAATGGTACCCAGTCTAGTACGCCCATCACCTATCACATCCATTCTATTCTAATTTCTCTATTGCGATCTGATAACTCTCTTTTCCTATTGTGTACGTTCTTAATTCTGAAGAATCTGAATAGTTAAAAGCCTTGCGACTCTTTAACACATTATCGTAACTGTCTGTTACTGGCAGACCTTCTCTATTAATCAATAGGATACTTTCATCGGCTAGTATGTCCACGATAAGGCGCTTGTCCCCTTCTACGATGGAATACACAAATACACTGTTTCCTCCGATAGATCGGTAGTAGGAGATGACTTCTAGCCAGTTCAGATGTCCTACAGCTCTTTTTGCTTCTAACCATTTTCTATCTTTACTGTAAGATGTCATAGCTGCCTCCTCACTTATGTATAATATACAAAATGTTTTCTACTATAATTATACCATACTAGCACTGTAAGGAAGCTGTATCGCACGTCTACCCTATAATATAGAACAAAGCATAAAAAAAAGCCCGCAGGGACAGGAGCCTGCAGACCTAGAAAGTAAAAATAAAACAAAGGGGGAAATGCCCAGAGCAGGACTCGAACCTGCAGCCTCCTGATTACAAGTCAGGCGCACTAGCCAATTGTGCTATCCGGGCGTAATATTATTGGAGCATCTGACAGGATTTGAACCTGCGTAGGCATAAGCCAGTAGGGTTGCAACCTACTCCGTTTAGCCGCTTCGGTACAGATGCATTAATGGTGTCCAGACCCTGACGCTCTCCACTGGTTTTTAATCAGATATTAAGGAAACTGTCAGGCACGGACTATGCCGAGAGGGAGACTCGAACTCCCACACCGCTAGGGCACCTGATTCTAAGTCAGGCAAGTCTACCAATTCCATCATCTCGGCAGTAACAGGGTCTCCTAGGCTGGATTCGAACCAGCGATTTACCGGGCTATTCCGGTGCTCTACCAAACCTGAGCTTCATCTAGGACATAAGTGGTGG
>Ga0268253_10000017_pt1:72500-75717 | contig 75717 bp, 40 predicted proteins | sample AgamicMgMarz_FD_200250 | JGI IMG/M metagenome (GOLD analysis project Ga0268253, IMG submission 200250) | Agave microbial communities from Guanajuato, Mexico - Mg.Ma.rz (v2) (version 3) | ecosystem: Host-associated > Plants > Phyllosphere > Phylloplane/Leaf | place: Guanajuato... | reverse complement strand
ATATCTTTATTATATTGTTAGATACTTTATGTAAGAACATACAACGTTCTCGTTATGAACAATTGATTATCAATCTGGCAAATGCCTACAATGGTTAGAATTTTGATTTGCCTGCGTTTATGGACTTCCGAGGGCGAATCTACCGCTGTGGGGTATTGCATTTCCACGAGCGTGATTTAGCACGAAGCCTGATCCTCTCTGCTCGATGGCTTAAAAGCCAAAAGTAGCTATAGCTAACGCTACGAGGGGTTCAAAAACCTTGTTACCTTTTTGATATGGGTATGACATAACCAGGTTGCTTGCAAGAGGTTGTTTACAATGCTACGTGAACACTAAAGTGGGGCAGCCGTCGGGTTAGGGGGGCTGAGGACAGGAAGAAGGATTTTTTCCGAAGTCAAGTGTGTGTTTGGAAACGGGACATCGTTCTTTCGAGTCCGGAGATTCGACGCACAAGCTCATTTCGTTGAGCCAGGAGAACAAGAGGTTAGTTGATATCGAGGGGTCTATCTATGATGACGATGTTGCTTGCAAGGAAGAGGTTTTTTGAATAGTAAGCCGACGAAGGCAAATTATTGCTGATTCGGAGAGCTATACTCCTAAAGTCAAGACCGATGAGAGGTTGCTTGCGACGGTTGTTTACAAATCTCCCGGTGGTTCCGCTGTAGCATGGTTGCGATCCACCATGCCCCATCCTTGACGTGTACGAGTGCTGCTTTGCTGCTTCTTGGCCTCGCTCTTGCTTTGCAAAGATGGGTCGCAGCCTGGCACTCTCAGTCCCAGATATTCAATATCCTGGCCTAAACTAAATCAGTTAAGCGGCTTATTGCAATTGTGAAGCAAGCAACCGTAGCAATAGCAACTGAGCCAGCCAAACCAAGCGAAAAACCAAGAAAGCCGCGGCAACAAGCATTTAAGATCTTGTGGGGGACTTCCATAAGGAGAATTGTTATGAAAGAAAGCACTCCATAAAGAACTAACCCGAAGGCGCTGACATGGTGGGCGAGTAAGCCGGCTCAACGGCAGGCTTCTCTGGTGGCGGTATCCCTTACCTGACATCAGTTATCAATCTTGCTTTTGGTCCCGCGGTTGAGTTATTTACTATATAGATAGTCGTGTGATTACTTTCATTTTCTAGAGTTTCATCTTATTTATCAGAAAGCTAGCGAGGCCGCATCACTAGCGGGAGACCTATCTTTTCTATTAGATTTGAATTGGAAGTTGGCATGCACAAGCAAGAAAATGGTAGCGTCTAACACGCAAGGGCCTTGCTTCTTTAGGATAAAAGCCATTCTTTTGGGCTGCGGAAAGATTATTGGTTCTTTATGAGCGATGGACTGAAAATGATCTGATTGGTCTTGTTAGGTAGCTCAGCTACAGCTATTGCAATTTAGCTATTGCTATTGCTGTTATGAAACTGGAAGTCTACCCAGAGTTGTTAAATCCTTTCATTCTGAATGATTGCATTGCGGATTGTATTGCAAGCAACCTAGCTTGTTGGGTGGGCACGGTGGGGCGTCGCTTTATTTCAAAGTGAAGGAGTTGTCCGTCCGAGATGAAGGAGCTGTTCGTTCGCCCCAGGTTCTAAAGAACCAGACTGCTTCACTCCAGAAGTACTGTGCTATGCTATCCCCCCGCGTAAGGTTTTATAGGTTGGGGGCACTTCCGGGGAACGGGCCGTGGGCGGGTAGAAAGAAGAGAAGGAACCCGACTTCCCGGGGGGACTGTTCTAGTCTTATTAGGTAAATCGATTCAGAGGTTGCGCCCTCAATACGCACAAGAATTGTGTTTTAGGGTGACTGTGAGGTACGAAAAACGGACGTATGGGCCGTCGGTAGATCACACCGAGCGCTCTTGGTCAAAACAAGCAGACCAAGGAAAGTAAAGTGCTCGCTTATAGTCACACCTGTACCTGTCTTTAGCCCCTGCTCAAGCGTCCCAGCCCTTTTACCGCTCCGTGGGGGTTTGACTACTCAGAAGACTGAGACTTGGCTTAGACGGGCGGACATGTTGTATGGAGATGAGTGTATGGGAGTTCCGATAGAGGGTGGGAGTTTATAGATTCGAAGACGTGTATCTATCCGTACGAAACCAGGGATGCGTCTGCCTTTGCAAGTGCAGGTGGGTATGAAACGACCCGTGGTTCAAGAGAAAGGTTTCGACGCTGCGGGATTGGCACAAGGCTTTTTGTGGTGGCCTGACGTGCAAGAAGGAATGCAGATGGGGCCTCAGTAAGCCCTTTACAGTACGTTCGGTTTCTTCTCCCGTCGATTGAGGGCATTGGGTAAAAGGGGAATGGGTGATCGATGAAAGAAATCGACTCCTCAGTCTGATAGCGGTCAGGTCTTATGGCTGTCGGGCAATCGCTCCTAGGCCGTTGAGCATGCCAGTAGTCAATTAAGAGTTCGGAACGACACTAACACACCGGAAAGTTAGCCGTACCGGCTCTTCCCAGCTTCAACGCTTAGTAGCTGACCTAACCTACGCTCATCTCACTCCGGCCTTGCTTCGACGCGCTCCCTGGAATGAAATAGTCTGGTTTGATAGAACCAGGGACGCGGAAACAGACTTTGATATTCTACGATCTGATCTCGTCTATTTCAAATCGTCTTAAATCGGAGTTCTCCCGAACAGCTCCTAGTCTTAGTTAGCTCTCCTAGCTGCACTAGAATAACTATTTTTTATAGAAGAGTATGGCATCAGTCAATCTTCTTTGCACGAGCATTGAGAGATAAAAGAAATAAATAGGACGCAAGTAAACTACCGCGTGGGTGATATATTTACTGAGGTTTTTCCTACCTCCCCTAGCGGGGAGAATGCCTTACTTGGAATCTCAAGCATTCTTTCTTCTTCACTTGCACAAAGCCCTTCTGTCGCGAATACAGTGCAAAGATTTTCTTCTATCTCCTTTGTGTCAGTTTAAGAATCAGTAATCGGATGCTATAGAGGAAGATTCAAAAAGTTAAGATATGCCAACTAGCTCAAGTCCCACAGCCCTTTTACCGCTCCGTGGGGGCAAGGAAGAAGACTGAAAAGGACGACTAGATTCTCTCCTATCATCTTTCGCTTCTATGCCTACAGGGCTTATCCCTGGATGGAAGAATGTGACGGACCTATTGTATTGGGTACAAGAGTTACCAGATGAATCGAAAGCTCGAAAGAGCAAAAAACTTATGACGAGAAAGAATGATGAAATTCTTTACTTAGCCTGAAGGGCAAT
>Ga0268253_10000017_pt1:30000-67500 | contig 75717 bp, 40 predicted proteins | sample AgamicMgMarz_FD_200250 | JGI IMG/M metagenome (GOLD analysis project Ga0268253, IMG submission 200250) | Agave microbial communities from Guanajuato, Mexico - Mg.Ma.rz (v2) (version 3) | ecosystem: Host-associated > Plants > Phyllosphere > Phylloplane/Leaf | place: Guanajuato... | reverse complement strand
ATTGAACTAATTAAGAAGGAAGAAGATTTCTTCGACTTCTATCTAAAGGTATGTTACATCTTTGTCTGTTTTTGTTATTTCATCTACTCCTATAACTTTTTTAAGACTTTACCCGAAGTAGAAGAATCAATAAAAAAGGATCTAGTCAACCCGCTTCAGGTTGTTGCCCAACTATCCTGCTTCTTCTTTTATTTTCAGTATAAAAGAAGTGATGTCAGGGAAAGGCAACTGATTCTTCTCTGCTTTGTATTTTGTGTAATTTCTACTTTCTATATTATAAAAGTGAAACATTTCTTTTTGTGTTTTATGATTTCCGTCTTTTCTGTATATGTTTATAAAAAAAATATTGACTACGTGCCCTTATCTGTCTTACTGTTCTACACCCTTTATGATTCGCTGGCTAAGCGAGAAAACGGAAAGCGCGCCATAAAGCCTTCGAGCCTCCGCTTGCTCCGCATCGGAGAAGTCTTGTCATCTCCTCTTTCGACTTAGGAACTTTTTCCCGTATAGCCACTAGTGTCAGCAGAGAAGAGTTAATGTCCTGTCTTTGAAAGGCAGGAGAAAGGAAATAGGTGAGGCGAAGCCGGTTTGTTTAAGCCAGGGTTTTGCTTTCACACCCGTAATAGAGGCGACCGAAGGGAGGAGTAGCCCGGAATAACCCTTCATAAAGAGACCGAAGCCAGTGAGTTTGCGTCCTGTATCTACGACAGTAACAAGCCCTCTTGCTGAGCAAGACATGAGCGAAGATTTTTTTTTCTAGTTTTTCCTACTCCTGCAATGCTTCCTAAAGCTTCGTAAATGGAGTGAAAGACATATCTCCATTCTTTTAATCTTTTTGGTTAGGGATTAAAGATCAGCAAAAGCTTTCAGGTACCATTCAAGGGAAGAAAGAACAGAAAAACTTTGAAAACTCACTTGTTGGCACGGCTTCGCCTTATTACCAACTGTGCTCTATCAGGCTTACCAGAAACTATTGTAATAGATCCACACTTAATCTTATATATGACGCATCTTCGAGGTCAGACTTGTTTTGATCGGGATTAGCACTCTGCTTTGTCGGTGAGGAGAAAGACTTTAGGACTTTGTTCTTGATCTGGGATCGGGGAAAACGTTGACCTTTTAGTAGCTCTTTTTCTGAACCAATAGATCTCGTACAAAAAGCATCTCCGTCCGAAGTGTGTCTGTCATCCCGAGCGTTGTTTGGGCAGTTCATACGAGAAGGATGGAGTCCAGAACCAGGCATTTGAGGACCAAGTTGGAGTACAGGCGCGAAGTAAGGTTTTTTGCTTTCACCAGGGAAACTGAAAAATTGATCTTGCCACTCCTGAGAGTTATCCCTCGTTCGTCGAGCTACTTTAGCCGCTGCTCCTTCTTTGAAAGGGTTGGTTAGTTAGTTAAGCTACCGGCTGGGCGGAAAGCAGAAACCGTACTGACGCTACTTTATCCCTCCTCTCTAATCGGGACTTCGAAGCTTTGAAGGGTAGATATTCGGAGTGCTACCGGATCGTGGGCGGGTTCATCGATGCTGGGAACAACACTGGCTAAGAGCAACGACGGCTAGCAGAAGCTACAGGATTGACCCTCGGCTATAAGAGTGGGATCTTACCTTAGCTACTTGAAAGGACTATTTCCTGGTATTACCTTCGTTTCCTGCTCAAGCTTCAGATAAGACGAATAATGTAAGCTTATGTCACACTCTGGTACTTCGGTAATCTTGGGGTGTTAAGGATTGAGAAAAAGTCGCCTGTCGATGGTCGATGAGGGAAGTCATCCTTTTGCCCTATTTCCACTTAGATTTTAGGTATAACAAGGGGGACAGCAACTTACCGTAAAATACGCTTAACAGCGGGTGGTCGGTGGTGAACTCATAAATTGACACACAGTATTCACTGCATATGAAATCGCAGGTCGTGTCAAAGTAATATACTGTAGAGATCCAAGAAGACTGCTATATTCAGTAGCATCCAGAAAGAAAAGAAATCCCCTTCATGAGCCGAAGGCTTAAATAAAACCAGCTATAGGTGACGTAAGAGGTTTACATTAAAGCATGTGGGCTCTGGACAAAAGATCACGAGCATATTTGCTTTGAGAAAGATGAAGACCCTGAGGAGTACGAGTAGCATGAATACCAAGAAAATAATAGAATGAAGTTTTTTTTCATTTTTTTATAAATTATGAAAGAACAGAAGGTAAGGATGATATCATCAACATAAAGAAGAACAATAAGATGATGGCCATTTCTGTGATAGACAAACATAGAACTATCCGACCTACTATTACATCCATCCAATTTTTTGATGTCCCAATCTTTGGAAAAAGAAGGAACTAAGCTTTAAGTAGCAGGACGAACTACCGGGCTGAAGGTTTCAGAAAAATCGATCAATTTCTCTTTCTTATAGCCCTTAGCGACTTCACGGGCTTGACACCGAAAAAGAGAATCATCAGCCTGATGCTTAACACGATAGACCCAGTTACACCCAATAACATTCATACCCGGATAAAAAGGGTAAAAGAGACGGTTGGATAAAAAATTCTATTCTTCATGCAGCGCGCCAAATGGGCTCTTTGATGGCAGAGGAAAAACTTCTATGGGTAAGGAAGCTTCAGAGGAGAGAGTTCGCGCGACGGATTGGCTTTTTGAATGACATCTTTCACCAACCATCAATCTTCACTTTGACCTCAGAACTCGCTTGCATGGGATGTGTGGAATGGTTCATAGTAGAGGAGGACGAAGGATTCAATATAGGAGCAGAAGATTCAGTGGAAGTGTAATCTGGAGCAGGGTCGGATATCCCAAGATCAGGTTCAGACGACCTAAAACTGGATACAGCAGGATTGGTGGCACCTGTGGTCGTCCCAATAGAAAGAGGTGTGGAAGTCCCGTTTCCACGAAGACCAGCAGCGACTGAGGTTGACCGAGGACTTTGCACTGTCTTCTTAGTACAGGCCTTGGTTGAGGAATCACGTCAGGGTCAGAGAACAGCTGATGCGGAGGAGTCGTGAGGTTCGACTGGCTAAGGTACTAATAGGCTTGGGCATTTTCAGGGGATAAGATTAAGAGTTTTGGTGAGATTCGGGTCGATGCGGATCGGAGTGAGAAGAGGTCTTTCATCCATCCATGATGAGAATCAGTATATGCCCCCGAAGCCTTTTCTTTGTAGTCTAAACCAGACCTTTGTTTGTACCTTGCAAACCTCTTTAGTTGCTACGAACCTAATCCTCGGCGGTTACGCCTCCAGAGTTTACGCTTTATCCAATCCCCTTAAGATCAAAATTGATAGGTCTTGGATATGACGCTTTGCCAATCCTACAAAAATAAATAAGAAAAATGTAATCAAAATTGATGAGAATGGAAAAATTACCATTAAACCCCAACTATTAAGAAGTATGAGTGCAAGATCTGAATGGGGAGAAGGATCTTCAGCAGCTAAAGAAGAAGTTCAAGAAGATGATACAATTAGTATGACCAGTGAAATGAGTAGAATGAGTTTTGAACCTGCAAGACATAGTGTAGATCGAAGTCTGAGTTTGGATAGAAAAATCATTGGGTACAAAACTTCAACCGTTAGTGAGCCAATGACGGAGGATGAATTAGTCAAAAATCTTACTATGGAGATATGCTATGAAGTCACCAATACTAATCCTAATAGCATTTAGATCCCAATAAATATATGCTTATAGGGATTTTCGTTATATGAATTGTGTGCTTACATCGACAGTGGCTGTTCTGTCTGTTTTGGAAAAAGATCTCTATTCCCAGAATGAATGTGGAAAAAAGCAAAGAATCCTTTACTTCGTCGAATAGCTGATAATAGCATAATGAGCCACAATGAAACCATAGAAGGGCTATCCATTGAAATAGGAGGAGTCCAATGCATTATACCAGTTTGTTGGGCTACTGATCAACCATCTCATGATATGATTATTGGAAATTCTTTTCAAAGGCTATATTCTCCATGCACACAGACCATAAGCCAAATCATTTTCACAATAAATGGTCACTCGGTTCCCATTGATAAATTAAATAGGGCATACACTCATCAGAAGATTGAGTTTACACGCAGCCAGCGTGGTGAGAAGGTAATCCCTGCACAACGTGAAGTAGCACTAACAATCTAACTACTTGAGTTATCCATAAAAGAGCAGATTGTTGAACAACAAGAAGAGTTATGCAAAGAACTCTACTCTGATAATCCGCTTGAATTTTGGGACAAAGATAAGACGCAAAGATTGCTTTGTTAAATCCCAACACTATTATCCGAGTTAAACAAATGGTGTATACACACCAGGATATCCAAGAATTTGATAAAAAAATCAAAGAGCTTTTGGATAAAGGGTTAATCATCCATAGTCAAAGTCCTCACACCAGTCCTGCATTCATGGTGAAAAATCATGCTGAAGAAAAAAGGGGAAAAGCGTTAATGGTAATTAAAACCAAAAAGCTTAATGATAATACTGTCTTTGATGGTTATTATATTCCTAACAAAACACTTCTTTTCAATAGAATTCTTTGAGCCTGAAGGTTAAAGAAAATGGACTGCAAAAGCGGGTACTGGCAGATCAAAATGGATGAAGAAAGCATTCCTTTAACTGCTTTTAGTGCCCCTCAAGGACAGAGTGGATAGTGATGCCATTTGGTCTTCAAAATGCGCCTCAAATATTCTAAAGAAGAATGGATAACATCTTGAAAGATCTCAATCACTGTTGTCTAGTTTACATCGAGGATATTCTTATCTTTTCTAAGACCATAGAACAGCACAAAGAGTTCTAGCTGTCACCCAAAGATGCATTGATCATGGTATTATCCTTGGTAAGAACAAGTGCATTTATGCTGAACAAGAAATGACGTTTTTAGGTCTAGAAATAAAGGACAAATCATTCTACTTTTTGAGAGAAAATAGAAAATTTTCCTGAGAAGATTGAAGATAGGAAGCAAAACGAAAGGTTTCTTGGATGTCTTACCTATGCTTCAGATTTCATTCAAAATTGAGCGTCATTGAGAATGCAGCAGAAACTCAAGAAAGAGGTAAGTTGGACATGGACCCCTAGTGATTCTTATATTGTTCAAAACTTCAAAAAGATGTGCAAAAATCTTCCTGTTTTCAACCTGCCTAATGAAGAAGATGATTTGATTCTTGAGACAGATGCTAGCAATGAGCACTGGAGTGCAGTACTCAAAATCAAAGAAGGAGAAAAAGAAAAAAAATATTGCAGTGGAAGTTTTAATAAAGCAGAATGCAACTATCCTACGATGGAAAAAGAAATTATAGCAGTCATAAGGGGAATTGAAAAGTTCTTAATCTTTTTAGCCCCAAAACCTTTTCTTATTCGAACAGATTGCAACGGAATAAAAGGTTTTGTGAAAAAGAATTTATCAAATATGCAAGCGCAAGGGCGACTCCTGCGTTGGCAATTATGGCTTAACCAGTTTTCTTTCTCAATTGAACATATACAGGGATCGAAGAATTCTCTGGCAGATAGTTTAACTCGTGAGCTTGCCAATGGTGATCATCAGAGCAGAACTCCTGCCGGAAAAGGAGTAAATCCAAAATGAAATGCCATTACTACTAGAACGGGTCTCTCCTTCTAGTAGAATCCTTATGGATATTTTGGAGTTTCATACAAAAAGTGGATCGCGCTTTGGGTTGTTGTCTTCTGCCTATCTAATAGCGCAAAGATTCAACCTTTTAGAATTACAAATGAATTACTTAAGGTGTCCTTATGATGTTCAAGCAAAAATCAGTGCCTATGTTCAAGAAAAATGGTTCAACGACTGGTATGCAGCCTGCATCGACTACTACAATCATTATTCCTATGATATTTGGGAATCATGGAGTACTACGGTCTTCTTCCCTGATAGATCTGGAGTTGGTGGTGTTAGATTCCCAGCAAATTCAATCCCTCTCGATGATCCCATCATGAAAGCCTGGGAATATGGGATGGTAGCTTACCTCATGGAAATCCCTGATCCAGGGTATCCATTCTTTTCTTTTTTCACTAAGTTTCTTTAGTGTATGTTTAAAAGAATCCACTGGATTTGCACATCTCCTGAAGGTCCAACAAGAGCTCAAAAAAATAGAAGTCTGCATATATCAGTACATTGCGCATTGATTGAGTATGAAAATGGAAAGGCCAAACCAGCTCATTATCTTGAAAAATTAATCAATCGATTTAAATGACCCTGATGATCAACGACAAGAATGGTTTCCAGAGCGACTTCAAGTAGTTAGTGATCCTGCTTTAGCGAGAGCCATTGGTTTTGACAACATTGACCCGGGCCGGGGAAAGATACTAATGCATTGTGGAAACACTACTTTCGTTTATCATAGTGAATTTAGCAAGTATATGAAGGTGGAAGGAGCTACTTCAGAAGATGTTTTTGATTATCTTTTTGATGTTGGAGCTGGAAAATTATGTTAAGAAAAAGGAAAGAGATATCTACATGATTTATTTGAAAAATGGGATCCAGAGCATGAAGAAAAAGATGAAGATTTTGATGATTATCTGGATAATGATGGACTTGAAGACATTATTGGAGATGAGGGCATGCAGAATCTTAATATGGATGACTAGTCTTGTCAGCATTCAGTACCCAACAAAAGTTGTTGCACCATTATGTATTATCTTGTCAGAATAGTAAAATAATGCAGTCTACTGTAGCCATGTGAAAGTATCCTGTAACAGTGTGTGTACTGTAGCCAAACAGGCATCCTATGTATTTCATCTCCTCTATAAAAGGAGAAGCTGAGTATTGTAAGGGACACGGTCAAAAGAGCATAAAAGAGCAGAAGAGAAGTCGGGATAGGTAGAAGGGGGGAACGGTACTCTCTTTTTCACAATCGCCCATGGCTAAAACAAAGAGGGCGTAGACCCGGTAGGAGATTGAGACGGAATTGAGGTCAGTGCTTTTCCTGTTAGATAAGCGCTAGTTTCTGCTTTCACATCTGGATGCCGAGAAGAAGCTCTTTCGTAAGAGAATACCGGTCTTAGGTAGCGAGGAGGAGACTGATTTGAACTGGAATCACCCGTAGGCCTTCTGATCCTATGGCGATGTTTTCGCTTAATTAAGCAGCCATAGTCCGTGCTAGGAAGACTTCCATTATAAGTCGGGCTGTGAACCATAGGCCTTAGGATTTTCAAGCCTAGGCCCGGCCTACCAATAGAATAAATAGGCAACCGAGTTGAAGCAATAGCCAGAGATTAGGAGGTGCGTCGCCTTTTAACAGGAGATTTCACCGGAGGAATAGCTATCTTTGATAAAGAAGAATAAGAGCTGCTAAGCAGGAATGAACCTTTCTAATATTATACCTTCTTCGATCTCACGAGGAAGGACTCCCAGATAGCAGTAGGCAAGTAGTTAATCATACCCCATTCTCTAACTAGAACTCCGAGTGAGCTTTTCAGGGCAATGACGAGGTGCGAAGCGAAGCAAGGGAAGGTTAATAAAATTAGGGGAAGATTTTTTGTCATCTCTTCTTGGTAGAATAGGTAGAGCATGACTTCTTTCAACTATTTTTAGTAATAGTGATAGAATGAGTTGTATTTTCAGCTCTAAAATAGGTTATTGATAAAGTCTTTTAGGGCAGAATCATTAGCTGTCAACTGTTCGTAGTCAGCAGTGGAAGAGGATTGCTCAAGTCGCACTCTGTTTCATGGTTGAATGTGAAAAAGAATTGCTTTTGTTTAGCGACAGTCTTCTAGGGATGATGCTTTCCCTGTGCGTTATCAATAATAAGGAAGACCAGAGGTAACCGCTTTTTGCTCACCCGGGGTAAGGAACTCGCCTAAGGGGCGTAGCGATCTGATACTTCTCTTTTTATATGATAGCAGCAAAGTCAACTGATTGAACAAAGGAAGAGCAACTCTCTCGGCTCACTTCAATGGGTGACTTCGCTACCTTACCAGAACAGCTTCCTTACTTAGATCGTTCGTGACTCAATGAAAACATCGACACAGGATCAAAAAAGAAAGAAGTCTACTTACTTGCCTTCTCTTCTATTTCACTCCCAAAAGAAGAAAGAGAAGCGATCCTTAGTTACCACCACCTTCTTATTAAACTTCCTTCGGACCTATGGTGACTTCTCTCCAGAAGACCGAGAGTCAGGACTTAAATGCCCGTACTAAACCTAATCAAGAGCGGGAGACGGGACATCTCTTTCATTCAAATCAGACCAAGGCAATCCCGATTCAATAGCAGTGGCTTCTCTAAGAGCTGAGTCAATAGCTGCGGTAATGCCCATTCTTGCAAATGAAGAACTCTCCCGTACAAAAGTACCTTTCTTGAACTCGCTCATCAAGCTAATCAGTAGTCTGCCTTGACGGGCAAATTTCCACTCTTAAGCAAAGCGCAAATCTCTTCTAAGCCTTTCGTCAGCCTAACTAAACTCCAATGATCAATCTCTCTCTTAGCAATGATCTGTCTAGGGCCATTTGAACTAAGCTAATAAGAATCACTTTTCCTTTCTTTTGCCCTTTCATCTATCTATCTCGGCTAGTGAATTGATTAAAGAAGGGCTTTCCCGGCGAGAACCCCTACCCTGACGTAGCAATTCTTTCAACAGCAAAATCCCCACTCCTTGTCCTATCGAACCACTTCATTCCTGGTTATATCAAACCTGACTCAAAATCCAAATTCCTGGCTTAGTGTGATATCAATTATATGCAATGTGCCTCTACTGACCCGCCTGCGCGAATTTCATTACCTCTCCTCAGATGTCCACAAAAGGAATTGACACAGTGAATCCTATCAGCAGAATAGAATAAAGAAAGGCTGGTGCCTTTTAGCATAAAACGGAGTAAGACTCATCAGCAGAGTGGATCTGACACTATTCATGCACAGTAAAATGAACCCTTATCTTAAGGTAGTCCTTTCCGCTCAGTCCTTCCTGCAGCAGTTAAGTGTGCTTTTATCAGTCAGTCCCGCTTGGTCGAGTCGAGTCCAGTAAAGTCCCTCCACTTATTATCCGTAGGGATATAGGGCCAGCGGTTTACAACTAACTTAAGGAACTAAGACCTTCGCCTACTACTTTTGACGCCGATCTCATCCCCTCTCCCGCATCATAGGTTGGTACAGAGGCGCATTCCCTTATGGCCCATTCGCTGGCAACTACTAGCTGACTCTGACTTACATCCGACTCCTTAACTGGGTCGAGCTGCTTCCCGCTTTACTCTCCCACCTGGTAGAGCTAGCCAAGTCCCCTTTCTCTTCCACAGCAACATCTCGTTCCATATATTCCTGGTATCGTGAGCTTACTCTTCTTCTTTCGTCGACTTCGAAATCTCAAGAAGAAGAGCGCTTTCCTTTATCTTGCTAGTCTATCATTCCATCCAGTGATCGAAAGGGTTAGAAAACCAAGGCCAAAAGAGCTTTATTCAAGCCGGTAACCGGTGAAAGAGTATGAACCGAACCCTTCCTCACTAGGATCAACTAAAGCACCAGCAAGTGATTCGAAAGTTCTTCGAGACCTTTTACCGCTTAACGGCAGTAATAAATAGATTATTCAACCGATTGATGATCGAAAGAAGACAAGAAGCATCTCCTTCGGTTCCGGGTTCTAGTTAAGGTTCCTATCCTAGATGAGTGACTCTGGAGTTTAGCCTTATAGTGAATGCCTGAGAAGGGGGGCTCTCGTGCTTCACTGGATAGAAGGACCAGTCTACCGCTTTCAATGTAGCGAGACTTTGCCGATTGAGATTTGAATAGATAGTAACAAGAAGGCATTTTTACTCTATTTCTAGTGGGCGGTGTAGTTGAATTTACAGTTCCAGTGAAATGAGTCCGTCTACCCCGCACAAGACAAAATGGCAAAGGCTGACTCTCCTTCCGCGGATTCAATAGCAGTTCCTGCAAGCTAGTTTGAAAGTACAATCAGGAAGTCAACAGAGAAAAAAGTTTCAGTTGGAGTTGGATTCCATGTCGCTTCGGCCTGCCAAAAAGTATGACTTAAGCCCTTATAGTGCTTTCGCCTCTCCAGTTGCACAGACTCTGAAGAGCCTGTTGTAGTAGCTTTGTCGGTTTTAGATCCCTTTATTTTTGGTCTGCGTATAGTACCTCTTTCGTTCCATATCGATCCCTGTCAGCCAGAAAGTCTCTTATCTTATAGCATCTTATAGCCAGGTCAAGGGCAAAGGAAATCTCTGAGTTTGTAGACAGTTTACTTTATACATCTTTTCCAATTTTAGTTTTAAGGGCATCTCTTTCTCTTCCAGTTGTTTACTTTGCTTTCAGTTCAGTAGGTGAGTTTCCAACTATATAGGGTTCCTTCTACAATTGCCATTGATCCAGTTTCAATTGTATTTATTTTAGAGTCCTACTTGCGGACAGTGTCAAGTTCCTTTTCAGGAAATGGGATAAAGCTTACCTCTAGTCTCTTTTATTATGTTATGTCTTCTTCTTACCTGGTGTTTGAGTTTCAATGGAAGTACTTGGTAGGAAATGACTTGACTGACAAGTTAGGTGCGGGATTTCCCCGGTTTCGTAGAGGGGAGGAATCCTTGATAGGGTCCTTCCCTGTGCCAGTTGCAGGTATTCTAGGTGCAATGCTATTTTGTTCCTCTCCAGCCGTTTAGAGTTATCTTGCAACGAGTTCGCGTGCTTCTCCTGAGTTGTGAGTTGCAGTACCAGGCCTAAAGGGCTACCACTATTTCGTATTGAATAGTTCTCCCAGGAGGGCTCACTAGGATTTCTATCTTTGCTGTCGATCCTGGTACTGTTGGAGTGTCAGTTGCCAGCTATTCAGTTCCAGTTGAAGTTCCCCTCCAGGAAGCAGGGTAAAGGGCTAGGGCAGACACAAGTTAAGAGCGAGGGGAAAGGTGCGTAGTTCTTACCCGCTTTATCTAGTAGGTATAGTAGGGTTAACTATAGATCTTTTCCTGGGAGTTCTGTTTACACCTCTTCTATTTGAAATTCAATTTGTAAGCTAAGCTTATTCGAGTTCTAAGCATAACATATCTCAACAAAGAAAATATGTAGTGAAAATGTCCTAACCGTGGCTATCCTGCTTAATCTTGAGGTTGTGTTAGTGAGCTGGTTTATGCATAACGAAAACCTAACCTTTACCTAAGAATGGAGTTGCTTAATCTTTCCCTAATAGTCAGAGGGTCTCGCGATTGATTGAAGTATGCTTGCTTCTCTGCTAAATAGAATGTGGGTGGATTCGAGGACCTCCTTTTTGACTGAAAGTCTGGTGGGAACTGCTGTGAAGAAGTCCGAGTATGCTATAAGATAAGCCATATCGAACTGCTCATGGGGGCACGCCAGCGCTCCGTCTTTCAATTGAGTTCAGTCTATCTGGACTCTGACGTCATCTGGCGGGTAGAAAGTTTATGACTCCAACCAAACTAAGTTCATGTGAAAAACATGAACAGCCCTCCCACCATCATCAGAGAAGGATTGCTATGCTGCTCACTTCTTTGGTAAAGACACTCGACTGAAAGGAGTTGGTAACTCGACCATAGGGAGAGGGAAGGTGTAATTGAGTAGAGAAGAGGAACCTGTTGCCAGAGGAGGCTATGGAATAGTTGCCAGTGATTGCTTTGGCAAGCTAACTGAAGGATCGAGGCAATGAGATTGTCCTGTTTCCTAATATACCTATTCTAAGTGATGGCTTCCCCTGTGACTTGCTTTCTTAGCCGCTTGCTTCCGTCTTCAGTTCATAAGAATGTTCCATTGATTGGACCGTACCCATTAGCCTAGCGACTACTGAAGAAAACCAGGCAATATCAATGGAAGACCAGAAAGACTAAAAAAAGCAAATATTCATGGTTGAGTGCCGGTTCCTACTATTATGCCTATGATAATTCCAGTTCAGGTTGTGCCAATAAAACTATTCCGAGTGCGACACCTGAAAATAGGTAATCCATACGCCAGCTCGAGTGACTTGTTCTATAAGGAGGCAATGCACATTGTGGCGGTGGTGCCTGTTCTGCTAATGAAATTGTTCAATAGCTGTCTCAAGGTGCTACTTGATGTGCTCTTTTCATGGTTCCTTGCCTTTTCAAGCCTGCCAGATCCCTTTCGTCCGCTCCGGTCTCTGCGTGTCACAGGTCCATGGTTAACTCGACCTCTCTCTTACTCCCGCTTCGAAACCTACTCGTTATTCCATTGGCTTATGGAAAGCAGCGAGCCCAAAAGAAAACGAAAGTAATTTGTGCGAGTTGTCGAAGCAGGACAAAATCACTAATAAGTCAAAAGCCACAGGAGCGAGTGGAAGCCAAGCAAGCAGCTATTGGAAAGAAGTTTAAGCTATAACAGCTGTAGAAAGAAAGATAAAAACAGGTGCCATCCTCTGAAATGGCAGCTAGGCGGAAAAACAGACTTCTGGCGTTGGGAAGCGGGGTAGTGACACCGATCAAGCCCTTCACTCGGCTTCCTCTTTTCCTTACTCTTATTAGTTGAATTCATTGACAAGACCAGTTTCCACCCCAGCTGGCAAAACAAAAGAAGAAAAAGAATATGAAAGGCCAAAAGGGCCAAAACACACATATGAAAGTCGAAAATTGGCTCCAGGCTAGGGGCTTCATCGGCTTTAATTGCCGAGGAGGAATCGTCTATCAGAAAGACTCTTTCTTAAAGGAAAAGGAAAGAGGGGCAATCAGGACTGGGAACACCCGCTAGAGCTCAAAATAGGCCTTTCCGGCTTTGTTAGGAGTTTGTTTACTGGGACAAGATAGTACCCGTTCCGTTGTCTCCGAGTCAGGTTCTGTCCCCGAATCGTCTGTTGCTCCGCATCCGTTGGAGTTTGGGGTTTCATACTGTGAGGAGTTTCCCGGGAGTAGATCCGTCAATCGGAGTTTCAGACTAAGCAAATACATCAACTTAGCTAGGAGCTTCAATAGAATAGTCAGAATAGGGAGATGTCACCACGGCCTTTCATTCCTTTCTTTTAGGACTTTCCTTGTCAAATTCTAATAAAAGAGAAGGCAATCCGCCAACATAACATTGACATTAGAAGGAAAGGGTTATGGATCGCCTCGAGAATAAGCCCGTTAGGTTAGAGGTTAGCTTAGCACTCTATAAGGGTTTTTGAATCCTTTCATCAAGTAAGAAGAAGAAAAAGACACTGCGAGAATAGGAAGAAATTGTCTTTCTTTTTAGGGTTTGTTTCACCTATTCGAGATAGTAGCGAAAGCTCTGTCTCTCTCAGATAAATGTTTGGCGGTTGAGGTTCGACATGCAATGCATTGGTCTTCGTTTCAAACATTGGCGTTTTCAGCCAATTCTCAACCATTCATCTCCCGAATTTAGGAAGATGTTTGGCACCGCAACTAGCCTAGCTTTGACTTTCTTTCAAGTCAGAATGTTCTCCTGCTCGAAGAATGTGTTCCCACGGGTTAAGTGTTTAAGTTAAATAAATAAGGGAAAGAGGAATTCCGATTGAATGTCCAGATGAGATTAATTTAGAAACTAATCCCAGATCTGACTCAATAGAAACGGAACTCCTGGAGGAAGGTGGAGGCATGCCTAGTACTCGTAGACCAGTATGCGCTGTTGAATAACCAGTCTTAGCAATAACCGTTGTTGGGTGATCCCTTGCTCTCCTAACTGGTCTTGTTACAATATATATACAGTGTGATCCTAACCGCGGTGCATCGAGATTAAATAAGTGTTCCATTAGGAACGATTGTTGTTAGAGTGATTCTTGCTGGCTTGGAAATCGAATAGGAATGAATGAAATCTTTCCTGCTATTCAATCATCCTCCCAACCAATTTTCGGGAAAACGCCGATTTGGATGCCAGTTTAGGATTGGCTATGAAGTAGACTTGCAACGAAAAATCCCGATAAAATGTAAAGATATAAATAACCAATAAAAGTTCAGTAAAGATATAAATAACCAATAAAAGTTCAGTAAAGATATAAATAAATTGATCTATTGTATTGATATTGCATTCCAGTCCTTAGAATGAGCAGCTTTCACCTCCAGATCCACGGGCTTCTTAATTGACACAGAAAAGAAGACCAGTTGCTTAGCGTGGATTTGCATAACCCTGCTGTAAAAAAAGAGGATAAGACTTGTAAAAAGAAAAAGATTCACTAGTTAGTATATGCGAATAGATCATGAGCGATGCGGAAATGTAGCGATTCCCTTATTCAAAAATAATCGAAAACCTTTAAGCATTCTAGTTTGCATGGTCAAATAGTGGATTCCATATACAATAAACGACGGTGGCTTTTTCGTATTAGGTTACTTTCCACGATGCTGCTATTTACTGAACAAGTTTGACTCCAATTCAAATAGAAGACAAATATATATACATATAAGTGTCTAATTAATGGGGCGGTGCCTAGATCGTAAGATCTTTTGCCAAGGGTCGAAGTGCCGCATCGCATAAGAATAAAGCAAATAGACCTTAAAAATAAGGTACGAAATTTGGACAGCGCTTTCAATCAATAACGATTTTGAAGGACATCAAATACATTAACAAGAATCTTTGAAGGCGATGAAGAAGAGCTAACCATACGTTCACAGTATACTAAAACCTGATCTTTGTTCTAGCTCAATGCGATTCATACTGTAGGAGTAGCACGTCAGGCTAGAGGAAGGATGGCGAGGGGGACTGATTGACCATGTTTAAAGACAGTGAGCAAGAGGAAAAGATATGGAAGGAGAATCCGTCCGTCGCACGTTTACGCCGGCCAAAAAGCGCATTATAAATTTATGATCAATGCCATTCTTCTTGAAATTTCCTCCTTCTTTATCCCCCACTAAATGGCAGCAGTCAGCGCATTCAAGAACAAGCCCACCTAGGAATAGGAAGATCATAAATCCTTTTTGTAAGAACTAGCATTCGATTCTGTGCACGTGGTAAACTCTTGATCCTTTAAAGAGAAAGAGGGCATCAACAATTTCACTTCCTTGCCCTAAAGCTCGCTGGCTTTCCAAAACAGCCTAACAGGATTGGTGAAACTGGATTGGTTGGATTCTTTTCCTTGCTCTCGACTTTCCTAAGCCTGCTCACTGACTGCACTTGCTAGCTAGAAAAAGATGCGAAGAGCCTGCTCTCATTTGTGTAAAATACAACTCCGGGGGCGAAGTCATCTTAATAGTAAAGAGCCTGGGACTGATGTAAAGGCTTGAAAATGCTACAGCCTAGAGAGAAAATTCAATGATATAAGGGAAGAAATATACCTATTATCTTTTTTAACCTACAATGGAATTATCCTTAGCCCTCCTAGAGAAACTATTACCTCCTCGAGTACGAGCGCGAGTAAGATATTGAACGTCCCTCGTATGGATCTACTGTATTCACCTATTCCCTCGCCTCGGCTGGATCGACATGAAATGAAAGAGATTAAGAAGGGAAGGCGGAAGCAAAGGCAGACGGATAGGAATGACAAGGATAAGAACGTCACTGCTTCACTCCTGGCTTTGAAACTAACTGGCCAGGAGAGTTTACTTATTACTTCCTTAGGACTGCAATAGGGCTTGCTTAGTCACCTCCTTAACTCATAGAATGCTTTCAAACTATCTTAACTGATCTGATTGTGACTTGCTTTCCAAAACCAAAACAGGATAACTCAAAGGCTTGATCACTGGATTACTTCCTAGGTAAATACACTCTTACTTACCTAAAATGGATGCACCCTATGGAAACCACCTATTCTCTTGCGCTCGTATGGAACGGAACCTCGCAGAAAAAAAAAGATATTCTCATTTAGCGGAAAAGCAAGCAGACTTCAATCAGTCGAAAGCAAACCCCAGAGCAATTGATGGTATGTAACAGAACTACCAAGAAAAGGAACGAAGTAACTGGCTCCCTAAAGAAAGGAACTTGACGTCTTTCAAATTAAAAAGCTAGTTTGTACTTGTTTGTTTCAGCCAAGAGAAAAAGCATATTGGATAATGCTTATTCCAAGGAGAGTGGCTTGACCTAGAACCATATAACCTGCTATTATACCGAGGCTTTCCTAAAACTAAAAAATGGGGAGCATGCCCGAAATGATAGGAAAAAACCTTATATCGTATCCAAGCTATCCCCGATAGTCCATCCTGTAAGTCCCGTTAGGCCCATAGTGTCCATTATTGGTAGTACTGAAAGCTTTTTATTAACTCAAAGCTTATTTCGCCCTTATGCCTAACCCTTGGGATGAAAGAGACTCAAGAGGGATTAACCGTTTGTCCTTCCCGTAGAGATAGGACTAGAAAGATTGTCATATGTGAATATTCAGCTATAAACATAGATTTTTCTCGCCTAGATCTGATGGATTTAAAAAGAAATAATCCTCCTTTCCTGCTTTTCTAACTGTTCTGGTTAAGGAAGGGATAAGTGATGGAACTGAACTAGCTTATTTGCTGTCTAGCCTTATAACCAGCTATTGATCTATATGGACGGCAAGAAACTAGCCGCTTGAAAAGGGAAGAAAAAGTGACATGGACTACTACTGAATAACAGAGACTTTGTATTATCCCTTGTCTATAAAAGGTACTGGCTCGAAGACAGAAGCACTCGAACGTGATGAACTTATTGATCTATAACTTGCCATTTGAAAGAATCCTTCCTCCTTACCTGTAAGTAAGCACAATGGTGCAAGGATGCTAAAGGAAAGGGGTTAGCCCTTTAGGTTAAGGAGTTACTCGCTATAAAGCAAAACTGGCCTGGCTAGAACATAACTCGGCTGAAAAGAAACTGGCTTGATCACGGGATTTTACTTCCTGCTAATAATCCTGCTTTCTAACTGGCCGGTAACCCCACCTAGGTAACCTATCACTCCAACTTACAGGGCTTACCTTCAAACAGAAAGTGTAACGCCCTATAAGGAAACTGGTCTAGAAAATGACTATTAGTTAGACGGAATAGTCATTTAATTGAAACTATTACGAGGACTGTACTAGAACAGGCTCCCATGGAACACAACTACACCTGGCTTGAAAAGAAGCATTAGATGGGCGAAGATAAGAAACTATATATGCTTTTTCTCTAAATTCAATGCGGGAGCTTGCCTTAGGACTGCAAGACTGGAAATAGATGCCCCTAGCACTGAAACTATATATTCATCCTCAATAATAATCTTCCCTAGAAACTCTCAAGTATATTAAGAGGTAAAAAACTTAACTGGCAGGGCTCCCACCTTAAGACAGGATGGGATCGAATCCTTCCTAAAAAAAGAAAGAATTGCCCTTCATCTCTTGAGCTCAGTAGGATATAAAAGATCCAACTTTCAGTTAGCATGAAAATGCAACTATATGCTTAACGCATTTAGTTCAATGTAGGTGTGATGTGCTCTAAGGGAGAAAATGCATTTTCTATTCCCATCCCTTTTCTACTTATCGATACTCGTCTAATTAAGTGCTTGAAAAGAGCAGTAGTCACATCCTGTCTTCTATCCTCTTCCCCTCCTCTCTCCCATGCGTAAGGTTTAGGAAGTCAGTTTCATTTGGTGCTATCGTATATAAAGGGTACGGCTGCTTTTAGGTTATATCTTTAGATAAGCAAACTTGCTGCTAAAAAAGCATAAATTTAGAAACGGAATTAATTGAATAAGAAAAGAAAGTTACAGAAGCATCAGCAGGGTCACAGTAGTATCCCAAAGCTGCCAAGGTCTCATAGTGATATGCGATGAAGCTTCAGACTGGTGAATCTGCACATTAAAAGCAAAGTTGAGTCAAAGACAGGCGTCAGGCACTCGAGAGTCAAAGTAAAGTAATTTCTTTTTTCACAGTTCAGCTTCCTATTGTAAATGTAAAGGCAAAGCCTAGCATGAAAAGAGTGAAAGCGAGCGTCATGACCATGTTCATCTGTAAAGAAGCCTTGCTACTTCAGTTTGTAGTTAGTCTTTCCCTGACCGCACGCAGTACGATTCTTATTCTATAGAATCTTTCTTACTCATATGGATCCGGTCACTGCTACAATTGAAAGAATCGCCCTGTGATTCCCTAAGTCCCCTCCTATACAGTCCCTGCCGCTGTAGAATCATTTCTCGGATATATTAGATTGTTAATATTATTTGATCTACCGCTCGTCATCCTTTCCAGATGGACTTAGTCTTCCAAAGCTCTAATTAATGAGTAGGGAGAAAGGATTAGCAGTAAGAAATGGTGCTTTTAAAGCAAATTCTTTCATTCTAGCTTCAGCTTCTTTTACTGGCCAGGAGTGTACAAGTGCTTTCTTCAACTTGGGATGCGAGACTCTATCTTCGTATCTTTAGAGCGCTAAGGCCCAGCTATAGTAATTGGCCTACATTTTCACTTGAATGAGGAATCTTCCCAGTGGTTGAGTTAAAACGGAATGTAATTTCCCCGCTTGAGAGTGAATTGTTAATTCATTCACCGGTGGGATAGCTTACTTCAATACTACCCCAAGGCCAGTCAGTTTGACCAGTAATGCCTGCGAACGGCATAATCATGAATAAGAAGAGCAAGCGGTAAACAAGTGCGAAGGTTACGAAGCGGCTATCTAACTAAGGAAGTATAGTCTCCTTCAGGAGAGTTGGACGAACGGTCTACTCAAGCTACTGAGAGCGAAGAGAATAGCCATCAATGGGTCTTTCCAATCCAATAACCAATAAGTAGTTAACCCCCGTTATATCGTCTACCTCCGTCTCGCATGAGAAATCGAAAATTCAATGAAAATGTTATTCAGCTGATTACGAGCACAGCAGGGTAGTAATACCTAAAGGTATAAGGAAGGAATCGAGCGAGTTTAAGTGCTTCGCTTGTTACGTTACAGCCAGTAAAGAAGAAAGCACTACTTCATGGGAAGTTGCCAAAGGTAAGTCCGACGTCTACTTAGACTTAAGGTAAGTAAGGCAGTTCACTCGTAAGGCCGACGTTGACTACCCCATTCATACATTGATTTTAGAATAGACAAAAGACAAGAGTACGGGGTTTGAGTTTGAAGGACTAATTTTTTAGAGCCCTAGTCCTAGATACGTTCTAGAAGAAGTTAGCGAGTTGCCCCACCGGTGGTGAATGTGAATCTGAGCTGGAATAAAACCTCACAAAAGCGGGATTGCAGATAGATTTATAAACTTTGGCTTTCTTTATGGCTTCGTGGAAGAAAGGTGAAGGGGAAGTTATTCATCCAGTCTATTCGTTCTCTCTTCCTTACCTTCTTCCTTTACTGAAAAGTCTATTCACCCGTCCTCCCTCTCCCTATCGGTCTTTTGGCTTGAAGCCCCTCCGTGCCATTCATAGTTTTCACTCCTGGCCTTAACTGGCGCCTTTGCTTTGGCGAGACTATGAGATGACGCTTCCTTTTGGTCGGCTTGCTTGTTTAGCTTGCCTTTCGAATTCACATGCTCGTCAGTTCCTTTATTTTCGATTGTGCTGCTACCTTCCCTAGACGGGTTTATTTGTGCGCCCCTCCTTCGAAGTGTTGTGAGAGTGGCATTATTCTGCCACTATTGGCAAATGGAAAAAAGTGGTTGAACTTATGGCCCAGTAGTCCCCTTCTCTGATTCTCATCATAGTGCCCTTCCATGCGCTAAGCTAAGATGGAAGTAGAGTTCTAGCTGCAGCTCTTGAGAAGCCCCTTTCTACTTAGTATAAGTTTGCCCTAATCTAAGGTTAGAACTCCTCTAAAAGAATGGGAGCACTACACTGGCTTTCTTTCCTTGCACCCTAATTGAATCAAGACGGCTAGGAACCGAGACTTCTATTCTCTCTCAAGGGGAACTGAAATTGACAAGTACTGTTATTTCTTCCTTCTCATGTGAGACCTACTATAATACAGAAGAGAATGGGATCAAGACTCTTTTCATTATTGGTCCCTACTTTTCTCTTAGTTCAAGTCCAGTTATTGTCTCAATAGAAGCCCACGGAGCGGTGAGACAGAATCCATGAGATCAGGTTCTAACTCAGACAGGATAGACTGTTCTGGCTCATCTCTTAATCTCTTATATATAAGAGTTCTGATGGCCAGTCTAGCCCCTTTTCTTATTCATAGTCGAGTAGGAACTCCTTTCCTCACTCCTTGCCTTTGCAAAACCCCATATCGACTTTCATTTCGAATTGAAGAAAAAAGGAAAATTTATCCGTATATAAGAGATAAGGTGGGCACCTTTCCAAGAGAGGAAAAATCATGGCCACTTGTGGCTGTTGAGGGCCATCCAGTTGCTTATGAGAGCAGGAAGCTGAACTGAACCGAAAGGCCCTACGCAGTACATGAGAAAGAACTCAAAGCGGGAAAGACGAAAAATGAAAGCAAGCAACTAATAGACTTCGCGAACTCCTGAAAGTACTCTATCTCGCACGCATAACGACTGACGGAAACAATACATACTGACGCCATACGAGTTCGGTTCACCTGCACTGACAGCCCCTTAGCAACTAAGCCATAATAGACACTAATTAACCAATAGCTGAAAACCAATACTAAGTTTGGTAATGTCGTCTAACTTCCTTTAACTTCCTTCTCTTCTGTCTTAGATAGGGTTCTACTAAAGAGAGGTCCGTTGCACAAGTGCCGCGCGGGCAAGTTAGCTAGGCAAGCTAGAAGTCCGTGACACCTGGTATCAGAGCGAGGTTGTGCTTGGAACCGTGGCATCCTCAAAGGTTACTGACCCAAGGCCGTCTGACGATAAACCTAAGAAAGAGGTCCAAGTCAGCGGAAATTGGAGACAGGCGTGGGAGAATTGAAGCTCAATGTGGCAGATGGAGAGGAATATCTTAAGGAGCTTGAATCCAACCAAGAAGGACTTGTGAGAGTGCCTTCTACGATTGCCTTGGAGGAGGTTAATAAAATGAAAGATTTCAAGAGAAATCAAAAAGAAATTAATGCTCTTCCCCGACAAAGAATCAGACGATTCATAGATATAGATAAAGTTCCAGGATTAAGGAGACCAAGAAAGCAAGAAAAAAGGACTTATAACACTTCCATTTTTCTTTTGAAAGACCCTGCATTATATCACCATATTTTCCATATGTAAACCGGAAGGCTTACAACAAAAGATGGATATTAATTAGGAAGAGAATCGAAGACTGGCTGGCCCACTTCTACGTAATAGAAGATAAGTCAAGGCAAATTCCCTGACTGCAATACATGGAAGGTTTAAGGATGTAGTACTGGACGGCTTTACCTACGAAATTTCATACAAAGAGAATGGGCAGCCTGGAAAATTGTGAATGCTTACCGGCTTCGATTCGGTCTATTCTAAGCGGTCCATGCGGAGGTAAGAGGTCTAATTGCCGTATCGGTTAGCGGTGGAAGTCGTATGGGCCAACTTTACCTTTTATGGGTCAATGACACTCCCTCCCGATGCTTTGCCAGAAGCTCGCTTTTTCTAACCAAAAAATAGATGATTTCAGACCCCATCCCCGGAACTAGAAAAGGACCTAAAGAAGCCTTCTTTCTCCAGTAGGAACTCAAAGACATCGGGAAGGCTCGCGTATTCCTATTCTTGTTATGGGAAACTATACCTATCTTGACTCCGTTCACAAGACCATAAAGTAGGGAAAGGGAAGGATTACCATATGTAGCTTTCATTACTGGGTATGCAGCAGGAGATGAGAGAGTTGCCCTTATTTCAAAAGGCATGATACCAGTCTTTGTTTTGTCTATTCTTCCGATCTTTCTTAGGCCAAGGAAGGAAAGCTATGAAGTTCGTTTCACTAAAAGATACGTATCTTTTCGTTCAACTCATACAGTAGAACTAGCGTAGCGGGACATGACAGCGGTTGGGGGGAGGGAAAAGCTATCAATCCAATGAACAGAAAAAGCGGCTTGGCCGAAGGGTCAGGAAGAGAGAACGACTAGACTTTTCTACTTTATGAGTTAGAACATTAGGAACCTTACACCCATATGAAAGAAAGCAGCCAAAAAAGTAGAGAAGATCAGAGACGAGAAAAGTATGACGCTCACACCTATCTTTGATGAAAAGCAAGTTTAGGTAGAAAGAACAGCCAGTGTCAGAGAGATGGCTTCTGTTGAACTCTTCCTTATACATGAAGGGAATGAATCGCATATCTTGGTTGAGAATTGCTCGGGAATTCATTGATAATGACTTTGCTACAAGAAAAAAAAAGAAGGGTTTATGGCTTGGACTTCCCCTGTAGTCGTCAGCTCGTTCTTGACAGAGGAGATCGGGTGTTCATAATCTGGAGTAAAAGGATTCGAACCTTTGCATGCCGGTACCAAAAACCGATGCCTTACCACTTGGCTATACTCCATACGGCCTGTTTTGGACGATAGAACGGGGGGAGGAGGAAGGGAAAAGCAGGGATTGGACAAAGAAATTCCGTGCAAGGACGCGAGGATATAGCTTCATTCTCCCTGACGGACCGACTACAACTTCAAAGCGACTCTAATAGAAACAAACGGTAAGCTCTCTGCTCTATTTGCTTGCAATGCTATGCCTATCTTCGTTGGCGAACGCTTCTTGTTCTCGTCCACCCCCTTCTTTCTTTTGATTTTATTATTATTTCATAACCGTCACTAAAGAAGAAGCTCCTGAATCAGCGCAGGGCCAAATCAGCAGAGAACTGTCCTAACCTGCCGCCGGTGACTTTAACAGAGCTCCGCAGGAGAAGAAAAAAGAGAGTCCGGGTCCAATTTAGAATGAAGCGAAGGTCCCCCTTACTCCCTATTCTCTCTTAAACCTTTTGAAAGCTCGGCGAGAAAGAGTTGGTTAAGAACTATTGACTGTAAACCATAGCAGTTACAGTAAAAAGATGTTCGCCTTTGGAATGAAGATGGATGAAGAGGCAAAAGAGCCTGGAACTTAGAAAATTCGGGGAAAACATGAAACCGGTCACTATACGTCAGGAGGGCAAGACATGACCGCGACTTTCTATTCTTTTACCGTTAATTAAAAAGACTAAAAGAACGAGATAGCGATAGCTGTAATAAAGCACAGGCTAATACGAGCCGACCAGAAGAAGCAAAGCTTAGATTACCAGATCCCGGACACAGAAACGAGATGGAGAGCCCCTTGCCTTTTTGCACCTCTCCTTGAAGCTTGCTTACTTAGCTCTTGTCTTAGTTACTTTTCTTTATTTTTTTTTTTTCGTTGTTTTTTCTGAGTGTTAAAACGGTAGATTTCTCATTTGCCAATTCATTGGATCCGCTCCGATTCGATCAAAAATGGGATTTTGGCGTCAGAAGGGTTCTGTGACATGGACGCTCAGCCCAACTCGGTCGGTCGGTTAGCCCACCTAACAGATGATGAGATTATAGATCGATTTGATCGAATTTGGAAAAGTCTTTTTCACTATTCAGAACAGTGGAGCTTTCGATCTTCATGTTAGAGCGTCCCCCGTTCGTTCGGGCTCTCGCTCAAATCTCCACCTTTATGCCTTGGTAGGCTTTCGACTCAATCGTGACGCCTACCTATCGAGCGAAAAGAAAAGAGAAAGTTTTCGCATGGGTTCATCATCTGATGCAGAACCGATGCGAGAAGGATCAAAAATATGGGGGAAGAGGAGATTGATAGCTTTCAAAAACCAGTAGAACGGGGAACAACTCTTTCCTTTCCAAAGACAGTAATTATCTTCGTTTTTTTAGCATAAAAGAAAAGATTGAATGACCTTGGTTCTTTGAAAACAAATCCAATGTTGGGCCAAATTCAAGTAATAGCCGAAGGCAAAAAAAGACTTTTTTAGAAGAAAGGCGAGAATAACGAGAAGAAGGATTAGTAGTTGCCTAGCCGAGGAACGATCGGCCGACATACAGAGTGCGGTCCCGGAGTTCAAGACGCTGTCTCAAACTCGTGTCGATCATGGAAAAGCATTTCTTTTTCAATGAAACAAACCTCACCCTCCCGCTTCAACAGCAGAACGTCATGCGGATACAGATCGTCATGCGAGATGATCCCGAACCTATTTCATAACCACCATCCATCACCAATCACATTCCACATCCCACTTCCATTTCATTGCCTCGGGCAGTCTCCTAACGAAAGGCATTCCAGCTTGTCAGGCTTGAACGCCGGGTCAGGAAGGAGTTTGACTGCAGGGATGGGATCGGGTCCTACTCGAAGCACTCCACCACGAATTAGATCGGGTTGGATATTAAGTAGAGATAGGAACTCCTATTAGGGTAGGCTTTCAAAACATAAATGTCCATCTGGACTGGAAAGGGCTTTCCCTCGGGGGAAAGAGAAGAACCTGCTCGCGACGCGCGAGTCAAAATCCATAGAAAAAATCCCTTCCCGGCCGACCGGCGGGACTCTACGTCTGGTCCCATCTCAAAAAAAGTAGGAAACAGATGTTGAAGAGTGCCCTTGAACTACAGATCAATCATAATAAACAATACTGAAAAAGAAAAGCATGGGCTCATCACCTGCCGGCGAAAAAGGAAGGGGGGGAGGAAGTGCGAGAAGAGGAGATTAAGGATAGTCATTCTACTCCATATATAGTGTACACAGATTGTTCTTTCATTTTCAATTCCTTTCGGGTCGGACGGGCTGGGCTGCTGGTGGGGCTGTGCCCATTCTCCCCCTTCTGGAGCTTTACAACCGGAATTTGAAACCTTAGAATGCTGTCGATTCGATGAAAAGAAAAGAGAAGACCACCAGCTAGCGGATCAGAAAGATTTGTATGGAATGCCTGAGCTTTCCGATCAACCAATCCCCTATTTCAGGGGCATCTGTGTTAGGTAGGCTCAGGGATCACTGATTAGTCGAAGCCGGAGGCTCCCTTGACCTGATCTTGAATCCTACACCGGTTAATGATGCGATGGGAGAAGTTTCTTTTTTCATTTTTTCATCAATGCTGGTCGAGGCTCGTCCATGCCCAATCCCAATGGACAACCCTTCGATCTGCCCTTAGCTCTATAATCTACCCCTCTTCTCCAGTCCCTGAAAGCACTCCTGGGCCTAGCCCTCTTTCTCAACTCTTTTCTGCCGTTCAGCGGCTTTGATCGTTGACGAACACCTGCGAAAATTTTACAAAGAAGTTCCAAGTCTATGCCTTTAATGATTCAGTAACAGCGGATTTTTTGAATGAGGGATCAAGAAACAGATAAGTTTTTTTTTCGGGGGAACCTGAGTCAATTATTGGTGGACCTTCCCTTGAACCGGTCACGGAGCTCTCAACTGAGTTGTTTAGGTTCCGGAATTCCATCTCGTGAAGGGGGGGAAAGGGAAGATGGATTGGATCGAGAGGCGATGCTTATGCCTCTTATTTATCGATAGGATTCCTATCATTTGAAGTTGGAGGCGTTCTTACTAATAAAAAGAAACGAGGCACCGAAAAGAGAATTGCCTCCATCTCTATCCGTCATTAGTAAGATCAATCTGCTTTTCTTATTCACTAGTACACTTATAGCTACAACTAGCAGCCTATTTCTTCTTACTAATAAGAAGAAATAGAAAACGCGTTTGCGCTAGCTAGCTACTTATAGCCTCTACTCAACGGATAGACGAAGAAGCCCGCTGAAAAACAGAAGCGCGCTAGCGCGCAACGGCTGAAAGGCCAGCGCAGATTTATGTTGAGTAGGTTTTCTTCCAGAACCGCTACTTTGTTCTGCTTGCTGCTCGCCTCTCTCTCTAACTCACTAAAGTAAAGTGCTCTTATGCACTCGACTCGCCGCCTACTCCACTCCTTACCACTAAACGACGAAGCCAGGAGCGGAAGGAGGGACTTGAACCCTCAACCTCAGCCTTGGCAAGGCTATGCTCTACCATTAAGCTATTTCCGCCAGCTACGGTAGTGGCGAAGCACTACTGAGCAATTCACTGAAGAAAGAGGAGGACGACTTCTTCCGCCGGACCACAAAGAAGACCTCCGATCGAGCTACGAGCACGAGTAGGTAGGTGGCTAGGGGGGGGGCGGGATAGAGGACTCTTTAAAGAGGTGAGCCAGCATACTTTTGAAGGCGGCATGCCTGCTAACCGAACTGCGTTACCAAAGCTACTCCTTGTTGATGGAAGATAGGGCTATTTTGATCTTCAAAGCCTGTGTCAGTTCGAATCTGACGAGTAGCTCGTTCGTTCTCACTCGTATTGTTCTTCTTTTCAATAAAGAAAATCTTTATAATTTCTTTCAATAAGAGGAAGAATATTATTGAGTTCTCACTTGATCTCATGTCTTCTTTTTCCCTTTATTATATATGTATTTTTTATTATAGAATGTTTCTAGACAATTTCAAATATCTTCTTTAGGAATAGGCAGCCGAAAAGAAGGTATGGTTGGTTGTGGGAGAGGAAGTACTTCGGCAATGAGTTTTCTCATAAGCTCCGTACGTCAGTCCCTGCGCTACAATATAAGAAGATAAGCCTTCGCTTACCTAGCTCCCACATGGAAAGTAAGGGAAGCAAAAGGATGTGACAGATTCTGTCGGCTTATCTTTCTTGAGTCAATTTTCTTCCACATTCTGAAGCTAGCAGTTCGAAGACGTGAAAATCGTCTGATCGGCGGATGCCTTCATCTCATCTATGAAGAAAGCGTTTGGCCATTTCTTTGAATTGATTATCAAGTCCGGTATCCCCTTTTCAGGCAAGCGCAAGAGAAGCATTTGTTTTCGGATTGGGATAGGATCAAAGAACTGAAAAACTTTCCAATTACTCAACCACTTTCATTGCTATAAAGGCATAAAAAAGATGAATTCAGTTAACGCGGAGATAAAGGATTTTTTTGAAACCCTATTGCCTTTGGTCAGTGTACGAGAAAGAAAAGAATACATAAAGAAAAATGAACTGATCGAATTCTCGGACTCCAAAAAATGCTATGAGGTGCTCGGAAATGGTTGAAGTAGTTGAATAGGAGGATCACTATGACTATAGCCGTTGGTAAATTTACCAAAGACGAAAAAGATTTATTTGATATTATGGATGACTGGTTACGGAGGGACCTTTTTGTTTTTGTAGGTTGGTCTGGTCTATTGCTCTTTCCTTGTGCTTATTTCGCTTGTTGAGGTTGGTTTACAGGTACAACCTTTGTAACTTCATGGTATACCCATGGATTGGCCAGTTCCTATTTGGAAGGTTGCAATTTCTTAACTGCAGCTCTTTCTACTCCTGCTAATAGTGACGCACACTCTTTGTTGTTACTATGGGGTCCTGAAGCACAAGGGGATTTGACTCGTTGGTGTCAATTAGGCGGCCTGTGGACTTTTGTTGCTCTTCATGGCGCTTTCGGACTAATAGGTTTTATGTTACGTCAATTCGAACTTGCTCGATCTGTTCAATTGCGCCCTTATAATGCAATCGCATTCTCTGGTCCAAAAAAAGTTTTTGTTTCTGTATTCCTTATCCACTAGGTCAGTCTGGTTGGTTCTTTGCACCTAGTTTTGGCGTAGCAGCTAGATTTCGATTCATCCTCTTTTTTCTTTGGTTTCATAATTGGACGCTGAACCCATTTCATATGATGGGGGTTGCCGGTGTATTGGGCGCCGCTCTACTATGCGCTATTCATGGTGCTACCGTAGAAAAGAAAAGATTTCCAGATGGTGATGGGGCAAATACATTCCGGGCTTTTAACCCAACTCAAGCTGAAGAAACTTATTCAATGGTCACCGCTAACCGCTTTTGGTCCCGGGGTTGCTTTTTCCAATAAACGTTGGTTACATTTCTTTATGTTCAAAGTACCAGTAACCGGTTTATGGATGAGTGCTCTTGGGGCAGTCGGTCTGGCTTTGAACCTACGTGCGACTTCGTTTCCCAGGAAAGGAGTGCAGCCGAAGATCAAAAATTTGTTACTTTTGACACCAACTCTTAAACGAAGGTATTCGTGCTTGGATGGCGGCTCAAGATCAGCCTCATTCAAACCAACTATTCCCTGAGTGAGGAGGTTCTACCCCGTGGAAACGCTCTTTAATGGAACTGACGCTTTAACCGGTCGTGACCAAGAAACCACCGGTTTCGCTTGGTGGGCCGGGAATGCTCGGCTTATCAATTTATCCGGTAAACTAGAAGGAGCTCATGTAGCCCATGCCGGATTAATCGTATTCTGGGCCGGAGTAATGAACCTATTTGAAGTGGCTCATTTCGTACCAGAGAAGCCGATGTATGAACAAGGATAAATTTGACTGTACCACAACGCAACTGACGGTTGGGGAGTAGGCCCCGGTGGGGAAGTTAGAGACACCTTTCCATACTTTGTATCTGGAGTACTGAACTGAATTTCTTCGGCAGTATTTGGCTTTGGTGGTATTTATCATGCACTTCTGGGCCCTGAGACTGAAGAAGAATCTTTTCCATTCTTCGGTTATGTGTAGAAAGATAGAAAGAAAATTACCTTTTTTTGGGCTTAGGTATAGGCGCTTTTCTTCGTTTATTCAAGGCTCTTTTTTATTTTGGGGGCGTATATGATACCTGGGCTCCAGGAGGGGGAGATTGAATCAAAATTACTATAGTCACCAGCCGCCCAAGTATGATATTTGGTTATTTACTAAAATCACCTTTTGGTTCCGAAGGATGGATTGTTAGTGTGGACGATTTGGAAGATATAATCGGGGGACATGTATGGATAGGTTCCATTTGTATACTTGGTGGAATCTGGCATATCTTAACGTCACCCTTTGCGTGGGCTCGCCGCGCACTTGTCTGGTCTGGAGAGGCTTATTTGTCTTATAGTACAGCCTATGTAACTTCAGACCGGTGGAAAAGAAGTTCTCAAAGAGCTTTTTCTATAAAAGCCAATTACCCAATCGAATATTAATCGAATACCTGAATACGTTAAGACTCTTTTGAGTGTGTATACAAAATAGATTCCGCGATGTGTGCCCTTCACGAGTGAATTTCTTTCTATTGAACGGGCTAGGAGGCGGCTAGGCTGCAGGGTTACGTACCTGGAACAAGGATTCCCGATAAGGCATTCAAATGACTGTCTCCTCTGATCGGACTTCGTTCTTGAGTTAGTCGTTTAGCTCCCGAAACCAGACGACTACAGGGCTTTGACAAAAAAAGTCCCATTCAAGCGAGAAAACGGAGAGCGCACTAGCGCGCTACGGCTTTCGAGCCTCCGCTTGCTCCACCGAGACTAGATTTTCAGATAGTTCGTGACAGGGTGTCAGGTCTAGGTCTAGATGGAGGTTCCAGTTCCGGTTATGGTTCGAGTGGAAAAGCAGAGAGGGACTACCCCTCCACGACCCGACCCGTAGACCGCCTCGGTGAATGTATTAGTAGAAGAGATTTTTTCTTGGATTATCAAGATAGAAAGCAGACTACCCGAAAGCGATGAGCTCTTTTAGTGATGCCCGTTCTTCTTTCGTAGTGACCAGGTATTCTCTCCTACGGGCTCGAGAGACCTCTATCTGGAGTTGCTTCTTTTCTGGAGCTTTCTGATCTGATTCAATTGTTGAAGAATGAACTGAAGAAGAGAGGTCTCTATTGACTTTTTGAACTGGTCAATCAAAGTTGACGTCAAGGCCACGCAGAATGCCCATATATGGAATATATATACGAATTTTGACTTCAATATATACTGAGAAAGGCGGCGAAACAACTGAACTTTATAATCCCCGCTATGAGAATGAGGACAGGCAATTGCGAAGAAAGAAGCCTATGTCTTAGACAACTCTATTTAGTAGAGGGGAGACTAGGGACACTCAAGTGTCACCGCGGCTAAGGTCTACAATAACGAATTTCCGTAGATCACACTTCCAAGGTATGGAATATGACAAATAAACAATAGCATAACAGCCGAAATCAGTCAATTTCCCATTTGAATTTACCCGCGTTACAGAAAGCCGTCCCGGGAACCTTGCTCCTAAATGAAGAACGTCGCCTCCTCTATTGACCAAGAACGTCGGTTAGACTTTTTTGGACCATTCCCTGGCCGCTATTCACCCAAAGGGCGAACAGCCGAAAGCAGTACTTATATCCTCCCGTCCTACCAATCGTTAGTTTATGGTTGATAGCCGGGGCTGGGGTAGCTGGGAACACTAAACAAAGTAAGGCAGTGCTCCCTACCTCGGTTGAAGTGCTCACTCCGGACCGAGATGCCCGCCGCGTCATAGATTCCTTATTTGACAAGTCAAAGCACCGGTTAAAGGCTCCAAAAGTAAAGAACGTGGATCACACCCGTATTGAATGTTAATGTGGACATGTCAGAAAGGGCGTACCAGCAGCAAGCAGCCCAACGGATCTGAGAGGGAAGAGGATTCCATTGGAGCCTAACGTATTGCGCAGTCGGTAAATGCGGTTCGTCGGATACGGTCCACACCGCACTCTCAAAGAAAGAACTACTGCATTGAAGATCCAACCTTGCAAGCAACAAAAGTTGTCGATAGCCAATAACGGACTGAGCCTCGCTCCAAACGAGGTATGATGCAAGCGCTGGTATCTCGTAGATCGGTTAGGGGCATCGGACTACTTCTGTCACAGGTATTGGCAATGCCATTGAGTTCTTACTAAGTTTTTCACTAGGTGTAGGTATCAATACGAAATAAATAGGGAAGGAGAGGTACGAAGTCACTCGCCCTAAACGAATGAATAAGGTTTACGAGGTAGGAAGTGGGAGCGAATGACTAAGAATTTGAATTGCATCGGGCTTTGAAGCTTGGTATCGTCAGCTTTTAGTTTAGAAGATTGCCTTTTCCTCGATGAGTTGAAGGTTTGTGACTCCTTTGCTTCGACCGTACCTTCTTTCTTTAGTAGAACTTGACAGATATGGAGTTTCTATAGTCTTTATTGTCACCATGACCTACCCTGAGAAGGGTCAAAGTCTCAGCGATAACTCCCTAGAGAACGACATATGTTTGACTCTAAAGGTGTTAATATATGTCTGGGAACTTAGTTGAAGTAGGGAGTCAATTAACAACGAGGCTGGAGTTTACTAATAAGGACTATTGCGACTAATCTAGCTACCCCGAAGAGAAGGAAGGCAACAAAGAAGAGCAGATTTTTTAGATATCCTACAATTAGAGCTATTAGCTTAGCTGGAGTTTTGCTTGGCCGGCTGAGTACGGAACGCTAGCTTTCTCTACTTTAATACTTCGTTCACTGCTGGCCCGGAGTAATAAAAGCCACCTTAATGCACTAGCCAGTGCTTCGGATTTGAACTATTACTGAATTTGAACTATTACTTCGAGACGAAAGGAACGAAAGCAGGCAACATGAGTATGCTACTTCCTGCGAGAATGGCCCTCCCTACTACAGACTACGCTCGGAAAGTCGGTGATAAGCAAGAAGAGAAGAGAATAATAAGAAAGAAGAAAAGAGAAGTCCCGAGAAGTACTTCACTTAGCCTTTCTCGTGACGTTCTTCCCTTCCTTCCTCACTACGCTTCGCTTGAGAAGAGTTGGGAAGAGTCATATTCATATTCCTTTTTCCTTTATCCCCGTAATGCTTGTATTCCCTTACTGAACGGAAGGAACGGTTCCCCTACTCGCTTGCTAATGGGACTATAGCCGGAACGAAGGCACGGATTATATACCTTTTCTTTCCTATTCTCCTAGTCTCGCAGTTGTCAGCTCGCTTTGGTTTTAGCCCCTTTCCCCTTTTCATAATAATAAGGTATGCTTGTGTTCGGGCGTCAGAGTTTGATATCACCATATATATACTAGTGCTAGTGCGTGCGTTTTCAATCCTCTCCTTTCAGTCTTTTCACTACGTACCTCTCCCGGTGTTCACTACGTACCTCGAAAAAGGCTGTCAGCCATTTCCTAGCAACACAAGGCAGGCGTCAAAAGAAAGGCGAGATCTGTTGAAATCCGAGAAAGGGAAAGGGCCGAAGCTGGTGATGACTGCTATGATTAATAAGAATTGGCAATCCATGCGTCTTGGTGCTCTGCGGGGTGAGTGGTTTTTGATTGCATTTGTTGTTTACATAAGGAATGCTTGTTAGTTCATGCCCCTATACCCATAAAAGGAGACGAATAAGTCTATAGGTGATGTCTTCTTGGTACATCGTGTGGTCAGAACCTGCCCCCAGCAAAGAAAGGTGAAAAATAGTTGCGATAGAATAGGTGTATAAGGCGACGACAGGTCAGTGCATGCGCTTGATGTTGAAATTCCAGGGCGAAGTGTGACGAAAAAACGAAATGGTTGGAGCTCAAAAAGATATAGTCCAACGCGATTCGACGTTTTTTTATGTTTCTCGCGCCCCCAAGTTTGAGGTTGACGAGAGGTTGGTCTATCTCTCAAGCGAAAGAGTTCTTGAGGTCTTTCTCAAGAAAAAAAAGGGAGTCCGAGTACACTCCTTCGGGTACCTTTCCTTACCAGTCGAGCTACTTTGTTCTTCTAATTGGATCGGAAGTTAAAATACCTATTGACCTGTCAGCTGTCTCGCGGGACAGGCTGAAGAGATTGTTGGGTATGGCCAGCCATAGACGAAATAAGGTGAAAAAAAAGACGAATACAGGGGATATTGAAATAGACGAACGTCATTCTACGAAAGAGGAATGCATTTGGTGGATACGGATGCATGAGGTTTTGAAGTGCGTGTTCAGAGTTGGAGGATTCCTGCCCGATGCAACGTTAGCCGGAACGTCACAGATCAAGGTTGATTTCCACATATGCTTTAGCAAGTCGAGCTGACGTAATTGATTACTTCAAAGTTACTCAAGAAACTCTGCAAAAACGTTGAATCTTAACAGTAGAAGGCGAGAATCCCAATGAGCGGGCTCCGCACTGCCAACAAAAGAAAAATCAAAGAAGTATAGGAAAGAAATAGTGGGACGACAACCATTCAAAGAATTTGGTTCAGGCAAAGCGATAGACCCAAAAAGGGAGGAGTGTGGAAGCCACTCGTCTCCAACTCTAAAGAGGAGGAATATTGGACTGAGCTGAACTGTCAAAGAGTCATGTTGGGCTTCGACTATGGACTAGGAGTTCTACTCGGAACTTTCACCATTGACCTTTTCTTTTATACAAATTTTGACTGTCACTAAAGGTGAAGCAGACCCGAAAGTTTTGTATAGTTTTTCAGCCTTATAGACACCAGACCATTCTTATCTTATGCGGAAGCAAGCCCTTTGTTTCTATACGAGTTTTCTTCAGGGTGAGCAAACCATACCATTCACCTTGACGCCTAGGAGTCTGTGGACATCCATTTACTCAATTTCAAAGAAAAGCTCCGACTTCATTCTTTTCCTTTCCGAAGAACCGGGAAAAGTAGTAGCCTAGGAGGATGACCCTTCTATCCAGAAAACTTCGCATCATGAGCAGTTTTCTCATACGGATAAAGAGGCTTTCTCATCCAATGCTATTCCGACCTCACTTGGTTAAACTGCCTTTCATAATCCTCTTTTCTTCTCTCCTACGGTACGGCTATTTTAGATCGGAACGAAGAGGAGCCCGCCCTTCGCCCTTGGCGTAGAGTAAGCCGCCCGCTAGCCAGCCAATACCTCTTTTTTCTTTCTTGGTTATACAACATGTGAATCTCTTTGCTTTATTCTTTCTCCCACCCCGATCGGGAGAGGAAGCGCCCTATTTACCTCTACTCAGACGGCTCGGGGACTGTGAATGAAGTACTACTTCTAGAACGATTACCACTAACAGTAAGAAAGGAACGGATAGGGAAAGATACCGTCGGAAGTAGGAAGGATAAAACGAAGGCCAAAGATTGGAATGATGGATACCGAAACAATTTCTTTACATATGGTATGGCAGGGGTGAAGCTATCTAGGCGATCGCGAACTGCAAGAAAAGACCGTAAACAGGATTAGATTGAGGAAAAAAGAAATAATAAGATGCGGGAATGGCAAGTTCCCTATTCATTAAAGTGGACAACCTTCTGTGGACCTCTCTTCTCTTATTCAATTTCTATAACTTAGAATTCCTTTACTTATGTCAAAACAAATTCAATTCCATACCTCGAACTCCTCCTTTCAGTCGAGCGACTTCTATCCTCTTCTCTTAAGCCATAGCTGCTTATAGAGTTCCAGTACGAGCAACCATTGTACGGGATTGGGTACTACTCCTGTTATTCCATCCGTTGTTATTTCCCATGGCCTTCTTTTAAGCCAAAAATACGGTGTTTACGTCGAAAAATAGGTCTTTTTCCCTATGAACTCCCGTGTCCTGCCCTTCTTCTTAGTTCGTTCCCTCCTTCACCTTGACTTGGCTCCTACTCTACCAGACGTTGACCGGCGCCATAAGGCCTGATCCACTCTTGGCGTCGCTCTATTGGGCGCTGGCTTTTCGAATGCAAGTGGCGGAGAAAGAAGAAAAGTTGAATATAACGAACTTCTCTTATGTAATTCGGAAAGTGAGGCATACGTGATTTCGTTGTTATCCCTTAGGGTTTGAAGAGTGAGTACGAGCGTAGCGAGGACCAATAATCATGTTTGTACAGGATTAGAAAAAAGCACCCTACTAACATCGGGATTCCAGAAAAGCCCATAAAGAGAAGACGGAAAGGAACGGCACTAATAGAGGGAAGAGGGCGGGTCAGACGGGCGAGCTAGAGCTGGTAAAGAGAGAATGGCTGCTAGGTGCGCGTTGCTAAACGACCTGTTGCTAGGGACAGTAGCTAGGCACCCTACCCTAGTCGCGGACAGGTCCTAGGCGCAGGAGATAAGACCAAGAGAGAGAACCGTTGCTAGGCGCGCGTAGCTAAACACCGAGTTGCTAAGGCTGGTAACCAAAGACTAACTTCCCTTTTGAATTACTGAGCTAGCCGACAAAGCTGTTTAACTAAACCCCTATTTGGTGGCTCACTAACTAAGTAAGCATGAACGGAGAATCTTCATCGCTGTATGGGTAGCAGGTGTTGAATCAGTTGCCTTTGGCCAAATAACAAATCCCCATCCCTTGCCCTAGAACCCGTCCAAAGATGGTAGCGTTTCAGAAGTAGGAGTTCGTTTCACTACGTTACACTCCTACGTTCCACTTCATTTCACTCCTACCTGTTGATAAGTAAGTGTTTCGCCATCCGAGGTTGGAAGATAAGAAGGAAGCGTTTCCGTGTGGAGGAGTAATAGCTCCTTTATCCCCTGGAACGACAGGAGCTATGGGACGAACTCAGTAGTAGCTAGAGCTGGTTAACACCAATACTATGAAACGGAATTTCCCTCTCCCGTTGGCCACTTCTTCTTGAGTTCGTTCCATGTAAGTTCACTCCTATCCTCGTACTCGGAAGTAAGAGTTTCGCCATTCTGACTCTACCAGTGACCTCGTCAGGCCCCTATTGAAAGAGCTTAAATAGTTTCTTTAACTAGGCGGCATAAAGCAGGTTAACAAAAGAAACCTATCCCTAATGTTATGGACTCAGATTCTGCAAAGTAAAGAAAGAGGGCTACTTCACCTAACCTTTATCAATGGAATTCCAGATCCGCCCGTCGACATTCCTTAACAACTTCCGTAAATTCTTCTCCTTTTTAGGAGTGTAAATAATAGTTTGAGAGGGATTAGACGAAGCCGATTACGTAGACGTTTAGCTAACGGGTTAGGCAAACGACAAATCCATACATGCCTTTGACCTTCCTGATGTACTCTTCGACAACGTTAACCCCTCTCCCACCGCGGTAAGAGTACCTCTCATAGGGTGGGGTCCTAATGCCTGGAATGAATCTTCTGATAGGATCTGACGGAAGCGTCATCCGAAGCCATCTTTGGAGAGAAGATGGAAGCGAAAGCCAGGAGAGAAGTGCGAAGCGAAAAATGAAGCCTCTCCTCTTACGGAAGTCAGTTTCCAAGTCCAAGGGAAGAGTTGAAGGTAGCGTTATTCTCATCTACCGGAAATGGAACGCGAACTCATGTGAAAGGCTTACTTTTCAAGCGTCTGTCTATCATTCTTTCTTTTAAGGTCTTGCATACAAGACCAACAACAACTCATTCCTTTCAGTCGAGTCACTTCGTACCTATGAGAAGAAGAAAGTTGAATTAGATCTTGGAAATGATCGACTCACAGTATAAAGTACTACCTAAACCATTCCATAAGTGTTAGAATAATTCTATTTAGAAAGTACTCCTAAAAAAAGTGTAATTGCTATTTCTTTCGTATCGGGATTTTCTGCTTTAACTTCCATTGTAAACAGATTGAGTAAGAGAAGTTCGCGAAGAGTTTCAAGACTTTCCTTTGGAATGATAAGTAAGCGAACGAACCGCTCATAGGCGCAGGAGCTGATTAACAACAAGCACTCCTATATGATGCCATTAGACAGGCTAAGTCCAGAAAACGTAGCTAGAGCTGATAAACAAGAAATCGTTGCTCTGTTAGGACCCGGCTGCTAAGGCTAGGGCTGCTAAAGTCGTAGGAGCAGTCAAGCAAGAAAGAATGGCTGCCGAAAAGACGGATGCTGCTAGAGCTGGAAAAGACCCTGTTGCTACGAACCGTGGGCTGATTAATACCCAAACTCTTCTCTTTCTTCTAAGCCTCACCTTTTAAGTCAGCGTTTAAGGAGAATGAAGTTTGCAGTAAGTGAAGTGACCGAGTGGCCGGGCATGAGAGAGAGCCGTCAGAAGTCTCCCCTCAATGCAATACTAAATCAGTCGCTCTATTCCCCAGTCTAGTGCTCTTTTAGCGTTTTTCTTTAGTGGCTGGCTGATTGTTCCGGAAAAGGACATTAACTATGTCAGCTTGAAAAGAGAATCCGCCTCGCTGAATTGCAGTTATCAGTTCTTCGACCGGAACTCTGCAGTTAGACGTGGCGTAGCCCAAAGCTGGTTTGAAAGAATAACTCTTCCCTACCCCCAAGCAAGTTTAATACCACGTACTTTTCCACCTATACCCTTTGAACGTGAAGAATATGGGAAATCCTATTCTTTTCTTCGGCGATGAAAAGGGACTCTTCTCTTCTTTTCTTGTTGACAGCTCATGCCAGTACTCCACCTTCTTTTGTACTATCCTATCGAGGAATACCACTTACTTTCCCTCTCCTATGCTACTGATGTGAGGAGTACTTAATTACACATCCAGTACCTAACTAACTCGAATCTAAAGCGCTTTCACTCTACTTACAGTTCGTACCTAAACGAAGAATGAATCTCTCGTTAAACACCTAACTCGCTAACCCTCTCCCTAAAAAAAGTCTTCGTACCTCCACTTCACTTAAACGCTTTCACTCTTTCTGTCAGCATTTATGGAAAGGAATCTGAACTCAAACTCTTATTCTTTCGTTCCTCTGACGTTAAATAGAAGTGGTTCGAATTGATCTCTTCCCAGGAATACTTCGACGAAGGGAACTGAATAAGTCAGATAGACTTAAAGGAATGTTACGTACTAAGGAAGAAGAATAAGTGCGCTTACTGATTGAATTGCTAACAGCGGATCTCCTTCTGCTCTACCTTGAACTAGACGGTAAAGAAATCTCCCCACTCAATCAATATCCATTAGCTGAGGACTTTATGACTGGAGAAAGGAATGTTACGTACGCTTTCAAAGGGCTTTATGCGCTACCTGCTCTTTTCTCTAGTTTCCCAGTCAAAATCTTAGCTCACTAGGCGCTTCTCCCTTCTGATCTTATTTGAAGTTCAATTCAACTCGATCCAAGGCAGAAAGGTGCACTGCAACTGAAGAGGGACTTGCTATAGATGTAAAAAGCAGCGAAAAGGACACGAATCCTTGTCCTTCACCAGGATCAAGACCACTACCCGTGAGATAGATGAGATAAGAAGTAGGGCAGGACTAGGGCACTTCACTCACCTTAGAGTTAAAGAGGTGATTACAGAAAAGTAGTGTAGTTCGCACTACCTATCTGGAATCAGTTTAGCTTCGAGTTGTGACACACGCTACTAT
>Ga0268253_10000017_pt1:22500-25000 | contig 75717 bp, 40 predicted proteins | sample AgamicMgMarz_FD_200250 | JGI IMG/M metagenome (GOLD analysis project Ga0268253, IMG submission 200250) | Agave microbial communities from Guanajuato, Mexico - Mg.Ma.rz (v2) (version 3) | ecosystem: Host-associated > Plants > Phyllosphere > Phylloplane/Leaf | place: Guanajuato... | reverse complement strand
TTCGATACGCCAACCCACGAGACTCACCTTTGGCTTTCGACTCGGTAGGTCTATTATTATTCATTTTCAAAAGAGAACTGTAATTCATTTCTTTATTCCCCGTAGTCCACGACGAAAGAAAAAAGGGGAAAAATCCAGACGCGAAAGGAAGAAGAAGTACGCAATGAAGATTGCCCAGTGGTGGGAATTTGGGAAAGTAGGGAAGATCGAATGTCTTTCTGAAACTTCTTTTTCCAGTCTACAAGAAGAAGGAAAGAAAGTGTTAGGCTTTTGTGCCGGGAAAAGAGTTGAGTCGATCATGCTCGACGACCAGAAAAAGAAAAACGAAATCAGGATTTGGAAAAAAAAGAAGCAAGGCTATGGATACCATGACCGATCAACATCCATAAAGAATCATCTTTCGTCATCACTTCGGGGAAGCGGGGAATTAAAGCAGCCGAAATACGCAGAGGTTCTAAATAACATAGAATTTATGATCGAAAAAAAAGAATCCTTCAAAAAAACGAAGTTATTCTTTTTCTTTTTCAAAAAAACGAAGTACAGCTACAAAAAAAAACATCAAAGTCATCCACTTAAAAGGACACTCGCAGCAGTCAGACCTTCCTTCAATTATTTGGTCATGCAATACTTATTCAATACAAAGAACAAAATACATTTCGATCCAGTAAACGTTCGTCATCATTTCGTCGAACCGGGAGTGCTTGAAACATCGCAGATGAATAGAATACGTTTAAAGGAAAGAAACTGTCTTCAGAGAATACGTTCTCGCATCGCTTTTTTTGTCGAAAGATCGAACAGCGAGAAAAAGGATTTGACAGAAGAAAAAAAGAGCTTGACACACTTCATTCGAAAAAAAAATGATCTGCGATTCGAGGGGGACAGAAAAAACAACATACAACTCTTTCCTTTCTTCGGTGCTACCTTCTTCTTTCCAAGGGATGGAGTAAGAGTCAATTCTAAAGAATTTCCAAAAAATGCAAGGGAACGAATAGACAGAAAATGTTGGAGAAAATGTTGGAACCTCATGGGAAAGGATAAGGTAATGAAATTGATAGAAAAATTCATAGATAACGGGGGGATAAGAGAATTGATAAAGGGAATAGAGATGATGATAGAGATCATACTCAAAAACAGAAGAATTCCCTACGGGTACAACTCGTATTTGAACGAAGTCAAAAAAATGAGATCTTTCTTAGCTAATAGAACAAAGACGTCTACCTTAATTGAATCGAAAAAGATCAAATCTGTTTATCAAAGTGCTTCTCCGATTGCTCAAGACATATCAGTTAAACCGAAAAACAAAAGAAGATCATTTCGAAAAATTTTTAGTCAAATTGTAAAGAATATTCCATTAGTAATGAAAAAGGGCGTAGAGGGGATCCGTATATCTTGTTCAGGTCGATTAGAAGGTGCAGAAATTGCAAGAACTGAATGCGGAAAGTATGGAAAAACATCTTGTAATGTATTAGACCAGAAAATCGATTATGCTTCTGCGGAAGTATCTACTCGTTACGGAATCTTAGGTGTCAAAGTGTGGATTTCTTATAGTAAAAAATGAAAAGGACGTGCTATATCCGAAACGTACGAAATATAGTAAATATCGTAAGGGCAGATGTAGTAGAGGTTGCAAACCGGACGGTACACAACTTGGTTTTGGAAGATATGGCACTAAAAGTTTACGAGCTGGTCGTCTTTCATATCGAGCCATTGAAGCAGCGCGCCGGGCTATAATCGGACATTTCCATCGTGCTATGAGCGGACAATTTCGAAGAAATGGTAAGATATGGGTAAGAGTTCTCGCAGATCTCCCTATTACCGGGAAACCTACAGAAGTCAGAATGGGAAGAGGAAAGGGAAATCCTACGGGTTGGATTGCTCGTGTGTCCACGGGACAAATCCCATTTGAAATGGATGGTGTTACTTTGTCAAATGCTCGACAAGCCGCGGAATTAGCGGCGCATAAACTATGTTCGTCAACCTTTTTTGTTCAGTGGTCCTAACGTAATTAGGTAGTGGGGAAAAAGCGGGCCGGAGGTTTTCTTCTGGCGACGTCATTCTACCGCTAGCGCTTGGACTTGAAAGAAAGCGAAAACTTTCATCAATGAATGAATGAAAAGAAATCGCTTACTTTTGACCAAATACCGACAGGCCGCTACGCCCCTTGGTCAAAGGAAAGAGGGGCCCTGATTCCGGGACGGAGCCGTATGACGCTTTAGTGTCACGTACGGTTCCTTTGAGAAGGGTGTGATACCACCACCTATCAGGCCCGACGAGCGGTCCACGGAGCTGCATCCTTACTCACCTGGTCTATGCACATTGCTTTCTCCAGGAGGTTGGCCGCCTATCCTAGATCTTCCCATTTCCAAAAGGATCCCGGGCTCAATCTGGTTTAGTATCAAGGTGATTCTCTTTCTCTTTCTATATATATGGGTCCGTGCAGCATTTCCACGATATCGTTATGATCAATTAATGGGACTTGGCCGGAAAGTGTTCTTGCCTC
>Ga0268253_10000017_pt1:0-17500 | contig 75717 bp, 40 predicted proteins | sample AgamicMgMarz_FD_200250 | JGI IMG/M metagenome (GOLD analysis project Ga0268253, IMG submission 200250) | Agave microbial communities from Guanajuato, Mexico - Mg.Ma.rz (v2) (version 3) | ecosystem: Host-associated > Plants > Phyllosphere > Phylloplane/Leaf | place: Guanajuato, Mexico... | reverse complement strand
TCCTCTACCTCTGCTCAACGGATCTGAATAAGAAAATCAAGCTATGAGCTTCTGGGCAACATTGGAAGAAAGCTATGATAGAAGAAATTCCGGCTCGTCAGAGGAACGACAAAAGGGAACTGATCACGTTACCAAGAGGCAAACGTACTAAAGCTGCAGGTGGGTATATACCCTTCAACACAAAGCTGATGGCTCTATCGAGAGGGCTCGTATTGTGGCGAAAGGTTTCACACAAACCGCAGGTATGGCATCGATTATCTCGAGACGTTTGCTCCTGTGGCCAAACGTCACTCAATTCCATACTTTTCATTCTGTAAGTTGCAGCTAAGAGATCTTGGTTACTGCATCAGCTCGATGTCAAAAAAAAAGGCCTTTCTTCATGGAGACCTCCACGAATAGGTTTAGATGACACCGGGTTTTCGAGCTCAGGGGTAGGAAGGGAAAGTTTGAAGGTGAAAAAAGGCGATATATGGTCTCAAGCAGTCTCCTCGGGCTTGGTTCGAGATATGAAGTTTGGTTATGACGAAGATAGATGGGTTTCCAGAGAAGGAATGCTGATCATTCCGTGTTCATAAAAAGGAAACAAAAGGGAAACTACTGTAATACTCGTGTACTCAGTTTATTTCTATAAATTCACAAGTCAAATTCTTATATTAGTAAGAAAGGCAGCTAGTAAGCAAGTCGAGTAAGACAGCTATTATTAAGTCGAGCAAGCTTTCGCTAATACTAATCAAAGACGAAAAGCGTCGGTCAGAGCATAGAGATGAGAGGTGCTTATCTATCGTGGAGCTCGGTAGTCTTCCTTCAAACCGCTACCGATTCTTGAACAGAAAGCGGTATGCTTGCGAAGTTTGGTCTATCCGTGTTAATTACCCGTGAAACAAAGGATAGTTCATTCTTGGGGTGAATAAATAGAGACTACTGCTACGGGATAGACCGTAACTTCGGGATCAACCTCAATGAATTATGGCGTAACGGGCTTGGTATAGATCCGTAGCCCGCTCTGGGTCTTTAACCGAAACTGGGACTAGGCATGGAAAAGCTCGATCAACGTCCTCCTCTCCCGAGGTGTCGTGGAGGGACCTTTCCCGTCACCTCGACGCTCTGTCCGACACGTGTTATGTTAGCGACATAAAGTGCGAATAAAAGTTCATCGGGACATTTTGTCCGGTTATGCTTCTTTCTGCACCTCTCCTAGCTGCTTCAACTCCTATCTTATTGGAATCACATCAATAGAAGAAGCAACTAACCTTAAGAGCTTTCAGTAAATTTTTGGAGTCTTTTAGCAGTCCTAGTTGATGCAGCAATAAGAGAAAAAAAAGAACAACGGAACGAGAAAGTAAGATTTTGATCCCCAACGACAAGCGAACGGGCATTTTCGGGGACTAGCCTCCGTCAGTATTGACTTTTTTCTCGACTGAAGAATAATCCATTTTCATTATTTCCTCTTTATTGCCATTCTTCTCTTTCTTTACTGTGCTCTACCCCCTAGTTGCGCTAAGGCTGGTAAGAAAAAGACGTCAGATGATCGGAATACGAATGAAATCAAAAAGGCCATCATTAGGGCAAACAAGGCAATAGCTTCGGTTAGAGCAAAGCCTAAAATAGCATAACCAAACAATGACGTATCCAATTCCGGACTCCGTGCTAATGAATGGATCAACGAACTGTCTATCTTTCCAATACCGACAGCAGCTCCAGCTAAAGCAATTGTAGCAGTTCCAGCACCGATGACTTTGAAACCCTCCATAACATGAAGAAAAGTTTTCATTTCAGTCTGAACGCAGGATTTTTTTTTATTGAAAGCGAGTTTTTTGGCTTAACGGGGCACGAACGGTCTAACAAGAAGTACTGATTCGACTAGCTCGAACGTGGGGAACGAATGCTTTCCAGTGAACAAATAGCTGACTCTTGCAAGAAAAAAACCAGCGATCACCCTTGCAGCTATACGCTTGATAACGAACTAAAGGGCTCGAAGCTATAGAAGAAAAGAAAATAGCAGTTCTTATGAATTTATGGCACAGTTCTTTATGTTGGGTAAAGGTAAATAGAAGAGTAAAGAGCAAAGACTCCCTATATCAAACCCTATTCTTTGATATGCCTTAGTATAAAGAGCTGGCTTAGTACATATCCATAAATCTGCCTTTTTGACTTTGATGCGGCATAGCTATCCCGTAGTTTTCCTGTTAGAGAAAAGGATAGCCGTATAGGTATAGTATACGTAAGTTTACCGTTATCTATGTATTTACCTTATATGATATGCTAAAGATTTACAGATGAGTCGGGATCCTAATCTTGCTATTACAATTATAGGATCAGCTCTTATTTGCAATCTTCCAACGTCAAAGTAACAGGTAGTTGCAGGTCCATTTTCCTTTTCAAAGAATGTGCGGGATTCCTACTCTGAGTAGGCTTCTTCGTGCGTGCCATTCGTTGAGTCTGAATTTACTCCGGTCTAAAAAAAAGGTTATATAAAGGTCAATAATTTCTTTCTGGTTCACCAAGAATTTTTATTTTCAACTAAGGTTTATTTAAGTCCGCCACAACATGCCTGATACTTCTATAGCGGATAGGTAATGACGCTACTGGAGCAGCAACAATTGCAAAAGCGGGAGCTGTCGTCGTGAGATCCGTAATAGTGAGCATTGTAACTGATACCGGGAGTGAAATATAACGTTTTTTCTGCTTACGCTTACCAAAAGGACTATGGCATGAAGTCAAAAGCAAAAGTCGAAAAAGGGAGAAAGGTTCAGACTACCCGAACATAAATTGTAGAACTTGGACAAAGTATTCACTTCGGCTCCCATGTTCCACAAGATCCAAATAGATTTGGTTTAGCCCCAAAATCTTATCGGGAAAAGTCTCGTCTATACTAACACACTTTTCTACAATTTCGTTTCATTTTTTAGTATCAGGGACAGGGTTATTTCCATATTCCTCTTTATAAAGGAGACAAACTTTATGTGAAGTTTTCAATTTGATTTTATCGAGCTCAAGCTTATGGATACTATCTAAAATATTATTTCGTTCCATAAGTTGGCCAGCTTTCAAAGATGTAAAAAGGGCGGCCACTGAAAGAATGACAACCACTCCAAAACCAAAAGAAGTTATGTGATCAGAAATATATTGATCCATGGGAAATTGAACTTTTCAGTAGTTCCGCTTCTTGTTCTAAAAATGAAGAAAGACTTGTCGGAAATTGCCGGTTGGGTTGGTCCAACCAAGAAAGAAATGGGAGTTTTTGGGCGTCAAAGTGACTTTCTTCTTTAGACGAGATTTTGAGTTAGATGAAAAGCCCTAAATGAAGCCTTCTTCTTATATACGATACCACCAGACTCGTGTTCCTGCCTTTTTCAACTCTTTCAAATACACGCTAAAATGAAAGCTCGCTTTGATGGAGTACTCCTCTTGCCTTCTGAAGCTCTTCTCATCTGCCTCGGGGTCCTTCAAAGCAACTCTTATCTTGTTGGCAATCTCCGAAGGTTTGATAGTAGGATCCTCTCTTTTTAGAAAAAAGAAAGCCTTCCCCTTAACCTTACTTTACGCTTCTACCTTAGAAACTTCCTTGAACAGCCATCGCCCCTGGTTCTATCAAACCAGACAACTTCTCTGCCCTATCGGTTGAGCCTCTACCCGCGTCAGCCCTCGGATCCCTTCACTCCCTTTAGACTATGGAAAAGACTAACTATGGATGTACTCTTTTACGGCAGTTAAAGCCCTTTCTTTATATACGTAATTAACCATGCAATGACTATTACTATTTTCTGTTAATGCTGACTTCATGCTTACATAGAGACTGACAGCATAAAGGCTTGAAAGCACAAAGGTATGATAGATAGCTTGAACCCGAACTTGACGGGCTAACTTCACTACTTTCATTTTGACTTTTCTTTTCAAGACCGAATTCGTTTTCACCCTATTCTCAGAACATCGTATTCTTTCTTTCAAAGTGTAAGATTTCTTATCATTTTCAGAAAGAAAGCTGTAACGCTTCCTTGCTTGCTTGGGAATTGCATCTCCCCAAGACATAGGCGCCTTTCTTTCTTCCTTTCTTGTCGCAGGCCTCGCTCCTCTCCCGGTGGTCGAGCTGCTTCGTTTCTCGCTCCTCTCCCGGTGGTCGTTCAAAAAGAAACCTCTAGAGCATTCCAATAATTGTTACTCTATCCTCTAAGACTTGTAGCTCTTTGAACTCCCCATCGTTGACTTTACCTAAAACGTGCTACTCTACCTGGGCAAGCTACGATTTGAAACTAGAGAATAAAAAGCCGATCTCTAGAATTGTTTTTAGGACTTACTTTATCGTAGATAAAGGTATGCTTAACCTTCACCCAAGGAAAAGGATACTTAGAGCTAAGGTAAGACTATCTCTTTCATGTGTATGAAAGACTTTCTATCTGAGGGATACCAGGTAGGCTAACTTAACTTAGGTGGTTGAGTATCTTCTTAGATTAAGTGAAATTACATAATGCATGTAGGAGTCTATTACCTCTTTAAATAGGTATTAGACTGGCTTTCCTTGAGCTATCTTGGCTTCCTATACGAAGCGGATTTTATAGTTAGGCTGCTATGGCTCTATTGAGTGAGAGAACAAGATTCTTTCCTACTCCCCGGATCGTTCTCTGTCTTCTTAGTCCGAGTTCTTGTCCTTGAAGCTAGAGGAAGACTCTATCTCATTACCTATGGATTCACGATCCGTGACCTTATCAATGTCATGCCTATAGCTGGAGAAAACAACCTATTCTCAACTACAGATACCTAATACCTAACTCCCGGAACTACCTTAATATAAGCCTTCCCTAGGAGTATTCTGACGAACCATAAGTCTTACAGCAGGAATCTCGCATAGGATCCATCCATTCCCTTTCAAAGTTAGTCTCTTACAGGGTATCCTACCTGGTTTTCTTGCATGGGTCAGTTTTGCTTGCTCTTCTAAAGAAAGAGTTAGCCAGGTAGCAGGTAGTGAGTTTTAGGGAGAGAAAAGAAATCCAAGAGTAGCTCTTTCTTCAGGTACTCCTACTATTACTTTAGATTCTTTAACATGACGCATGAATAGAGAGTCTTAAAGTCAATGGATTTAGAGAAGATTGAGAACTGAGAACCTAGATCTCTATAATAGAACCTATAACTAGGAAAACTTTCTCCCATACTTTTTCTCTATTTTCCTAATAATATATTCCTATCTTTCAGGCATACGCTTTTCTATGAATGGAGTCCCAACGGTTAAAAGAGCCGTCAGTACTGACGGGAATATATAGATAGAATTATGAAAGCATACGAAGGAAGACAAAAGAACCTTACTAGTAGTAAGCACTCCTCTTTCCGGGGTTCTTTTTGTTTGACTACGCTCTTTTTAAGCATGTAACCTCCTTCATGATCCTATCTTTTTCATGGAGTTGATTCTATCTCATTCAGTGAAAATACGAATGTTACAGACTATGTCATTTTTCAGCCTTTCCATTCTCTAAACACTTTCACCAGAAAAGGACAAGAAAGGGCTTCTTTCTTATTTCACTTTCTTCTTTCTTACCTTTCTTTCTAGCTCTATCCACTCGAAAGGATCCATGGCTTTCTATGAGTCCAGTAGAGAAGAGCAAGATCACCTATAAAAAAGTGTCAACTACTGTCTTAGATAAAGACTAAGATTTCATCTTTCCATTTTTGACAATCCCTTAAAAAATCATAGCTTGATTCTTTCTTCATAGAAAAAGCAGTTTACTAAAGTGTAGCTTGTAAAGTTTGGGGATAGTGTTAGCACTGAGATGGAATCGACTAAGAGAGGCTTTCTTACCTTCCCTTCCTAGCGAACTCTATTGTCAATCTGGTACACTTCTTATTGAAGAACCTTATTATGATTGAGAAAATTTCCTCAGTGATTGCTCTTGTTGGATATACAGATATAGAAGCTTTCCCCGAAAACGGTTATGACTCTGACTCGGGCGGGAACGACTTCTGGAGCCTATTAGTAATATGAGGTCTTTCCATATCCATGCTGCAATCTCACTTTCGATGATAGATGGTTCCGACAAAACTCAAGCTAGTCCAGAAAGAAATAAAAGGAATGAGGGCTGATGAGGTCATAGGCCCAGTACAATGGTTATGGATAGAATCCGAAGCCCACTTTAGTGAATACCCAAGCGAAGCTATCCCCGGTGGACCTCTACCTAAAGGAATTTCATATGGAAAATAAGCAAGATAGGATGAGACCCCCTGATCAAACTTAATGCCACAAGGAGTCCGAAGAGTAAGAGGATAGACTGGCATAGTCCAACTGTACTGTATATTCTATAGGTTAGAGCTCCGAGTCAATCCATTTCAATCAAGTCTGAAGTTGTCACTTAGCACTCTTCTATGACTGGAACTCGTAAGATCCATGGACTTACCCCACTCTTTAATTTCTATATATATGGATGTATTTGATTGAATAGGCAAGGCTCATAAAGTGCAAATTTCGAAGCTAGTTAGAAGTCGGAATAGAGAGTCAGATTGCCAAAGTCTCACGACTTTCCCATATATTCAAAAAGTTTTCGAAGTCTGTAAACGTTAGGTAAGGAAAGACTACTGGATAAGGTAGGTATACGAGTAATTCAAAACCATTCCTTGTACTGAAGGTAACTACTATTCGAAATGGATTTTCCTACAGGTCAAATAGTGAATATCTGCCCTAGTCTTTTCTTCCACTCCATAAAAAGCTTTGAATAGTTTTCATTGATGACCTGCTTTGGCGCTCATCTATAAGAAATAGATAGGGATAAGATTGACGGGTACTCTTCAACAATTTGACTTCTCTACACTCGCAAGCAGAGAGAGGGCTTTACCTATCCTTTCCTCTTTCTAGATGGTGAGTCAATTACGTCCTAAAGTAAAGGCAGGTTTTTCTTCTTATCGCTAGCTAATCAGAAAGCACTGTGGAAAGACATCCTAGCTGGGGAAAGATCAGTAGGCTTACTTAACCTCTTCAAAGGCTAGTATTAAGGCTTAATAAATCTCCTAAGGCAAAATGAAATATAAGGATAACGCTGATTTAGCACTTCTTTATGCATGTTATCTAAGGAAGATCATGGGCTGTCCTAAACAGATATAGATATTCTTATCTTCTCCACTCTCCCAGCCCCTGGATACAAATTAACCTCTATTACATCAACTAGCAACCTAAGCAAGACTTAGGATCCGAGTTCAGCTGCTTTATCAAGAGATTCAGGTTCGATAACCACTTCAATAAAAGTTTGGGAGTTAGGAGCGAGCCCCATTGATAACATCTTCTTTTTACGTGATTCGGCGATAGGGATTTGCCACGGTTAAATGGGAATCCATTTTTTTCTTGATTCCTATTAATAAAAAGGAAAAGAACTAAATCTATATGACTTACAGGTGACAAGGAATGGGAAAAGGGGAAAGTCAGGTCATCTTCCGATTCCCGCCCTAAACTAATGGGAATTGATCAGGTGAGAACAAGATCTCAGGTTTTTTTGACCCCGGGCTTCTATCTATTCTATCTATAATGTCTTCAACAAGCTAGCTAGTTCCAAGGGATAAAGACAGCATGTTTAGCCCGATATCTCTCATGTACCTTGGTTCCAGATCAATGAATGCGGAATAAATATAGGCAGTTTCCGATTCGTTACAGCTTGCTCAACATGCCATCGGGATCCGAGGATTGCTTTGTTTCAAAGACAAAAGTAATTCAAAGCGCTTAGTTTGGTTCAAAAGTCTACGAGCCTATCTGCTCTCTCAAGTCTAATACGCCCCTTACCTTATTTTATTCCCCTTTTTTCTCGTTTGCGCCTGCCTTGATTCAAATGACGTGGGTCGTCCAGTTCTAGATATCGCATCAGTGGAATCCTATTCTCCGCTTAATTTTATGAATACAGGACGAACAAGTAGTCCAAGTAGACCCAGCCGGGGGCACGAGATGAAACCTTTCCATTTTTTCTTCGATTGACTTTGAGCTAACGGGAGAAGTCCACTAAAGAACTTATCTCAAGAAGCCTAGTGAGGAGGTGGTTGGGGTTAATAATCAGTCATTTCCTTCGCTTGCTAGATCAAACGCAACCGCACTGCTTTCACCAATCGGGGAAGTAGGGGAGCCAAAACCACTCTGTCCACCGCTCTCTATTCTACTTCGGACCCTTTAACATTCGGGTTCGGGTAGAGCCTTTCAAAATAGATAAGTGAGCCGATGGGCTTCCTGTAAATCGAAATAGTAGTCTCCCTACTGCTGTCCTGCTCAAAAAGAAGATTCAGCCAAAGCTTTAAGCGCTTGTACCACGTTTTGGTTCTTAGTTCAGGGAGCCTACCTATTACTTGGTCGAGGCGAATTCGCTGTCTGCTGATCAACCTTTCCTTGTTGGAAGCTAGCGCGAGAACCCGAGAAAGAGCCTCAAATTCACAATCGGCGCCTTGATTTTAATCTTTTAAGAAGTCATCGAAGGTAAATCGGTTGATACTGCTGTTCCGCTACAGATACAGAAGCCATTACAAGAGAGGATAGTTACAAACTCATTTCCTGCGGCTCTCTCACCAGTGGTATATATTATATATAATAAACTAAACACAAGCTGTTGGTATAAAAAAAAAAGAAGTAAGTCAGAGGTCTGTCTACGTCTACTTTCTACTTATGAAAAGGGTTTAATAGCAGTTGTAGCTCTCAACAAGAGAAAGGTTTTCTAGATGAAGAGGCGTAAACGGTGATCATTGCAGTTTTTTAAAGAGTTCAAAAGGTTTAGGGCAAACAAATAAGGCTTTTCAAAAAGACTTGCATCTGATTCAATAGCAGGGGATTAAATAATAGCTAGGAAAAGAGCAGATTCGTGCAAAAGAGCTAACATCCGATTTTTGAACAGATCGGCTCGGAACAGGCTTGCTTGCTTTCAAGTTCTTAAGTTCTCCCGGTAAGAATAAGAAGTAGACATATCCGTGCTTTGAGTCTGTATTTCTTTTGTAGAAAGAAAGAACTAAACCTTTGTCGCAGATCTGCTGTGAATTCTGTTCAGAAAAATAGCTTTTCTATTACAAAAGTGAGTCCGGTAGAAAGGGCCATTAACTGGTAATGGAAAAGACAAAGAAAAGACCAGAGAATCATTCCATTTGGCTTAAAGCATGCCAGTCTTCTTTGAGCGCTACTCATGCCCGGTTGACCAGGATCTTCTATGTCATTTTTTTAGTAGAAAAAGATGGGTTTGATCCTGGCTGGGGTATCATAGCTAGTGGAAGGGAAGTGTTCTCTTTTCTTAGGTAAAGTTAAGTTCCCGCTTGATCGACGGATTTCACAACTGAACTGACAGATCGAATGAGAGAATTTAGATATAGAAAAGTCAGATGTCAAGGTGGTTTGATTTTTTAGATATTTTCGTTATTGTTCTAACTCGAAAAGTTAAGGTTTGGTACTTCTTTATTATTTATTATTTATTAATTTCTTATTATTAATAATAAAGTCATTTTTAATTATCTTATAGATTATTACTTAGATAATAATCTAATATATTACTTTCTATTCTCTTTCTATTTCTAGAGAAAAGCTCGAGAACAAATAAAAGAGCGAATCTGCTATGCTTTTGATTTTCTATGAGCCGAAGAAGATGTTCAGTCTGATCTTTTGTACTGTAAAATGCCAGCTTTCTCTAAAGGCTGCCGGGATTTTCAAATTATTTAGTTCATCTTTTCGAAGATATGTTTACATTTCTTGTCCCATTTCTCATTCAATAACTATTAACCTGGCAAGCAAGGGATATGCGCTACACTTTTCGTTTTCGGATTTCGGAGCTCTCCCTGCAGGTCCTTTGTTTTTCCAGGCGTCTGAAGGGCTATTCCATATCAGCTGCTATGCTAGGCTCGAAAAGGACTGAAAGAACTGACATTAGGTCGTGACTTGAGAGTGAGGAAAAAGAGCGGTAAAGAAGTAAGGAGGTCGACTAGTTCTTAGCTTGATTGAACTCAGCATAGTTAGAGGAGATAGCTTTTCTTTCTATTGTTTGAGTTGAATCAGTTGACGCTCGAACGTAATTGACTTCTTTCAACAATAAAGGAAGAGATGATTTGGAGAAGAATGCATTCCTCTCCGAGAAATAAAGTGTCATATCATAGCTACGATAGAGGGCTTGACCGGTCTTAAGATAGAGTCGGTGTCGGTAGCTGTTCTTGCTTAGCAGGATCAGCAACGATAAGTTTTCCTCTGCTGGAAAACTGTCCTTCACGGAGATGGGAGCTTACTCGGCTCTTGCTGGTTTAGTAAGCTAATCCCTTTATGATTATTATGAAAAAGGAATGGATAGAGAGTCCAGGCTTTTTGGTGTCAACATAGGAATGGGAGCTGTTTGAATGGATGCCTTTTTCCCTTGTTGAATCAGCCAAGTCAGTAGCCTTTCTTTTATGCGGGATTGCCTGTTGATGCAAGGCAGAAGGGCTAGTTTGATGCCAAGAAGAAGCTGTTGGAGGAATAACGGCAGCTAAATCATATGCTGCACAGTACAGTAGTATTTAGGAAATTCCCAGGGGAAGAGAATTGACGGGACTTTGAGTTAGTCTTGTTTTGATCCCATTTGGTAAGAGGAAGAGATTCCAAGGGCATGGGAATGGAATCCCTGGATTTCTACTTTCAGTTAGGCTGAAGTGTACCAACCTAGAAAGACTAAGAGAGAACTGGTAAAGACTAAAACTACTTCAATCTCAAACTGAATTTGGTGGGAAATGGATAAAGAAAGTCAGTCCTTGACTTCATATACTGATTATGGCTATAGACTTCAGAGCAGCGTAAGGCTTTTTCCTACGATAGTAATAAGACTAGTCAAAAGTCAATCTTATAGGTCAAAACCTGGTATTCCATCTAGTTCAATAACTAGACTGCCTATTTCTAATAAATAATAATAGGTCTTTCCCATCACTCAACATAAGGAGTAGCAGACTCAGAGTGCCTGAGAGTAAGCCTATAATGGCTCCCCTCTTGTCTCCTAAATCCAGTCCTGCTTATGATTTTATTGTCTTAAGAAGGCTGCCTCATCGTGATCCATTGGATATATCTAACAGAGTCCTTCTTTATGATATAATGGCTAAGAGATCTCTCAGAAATGAGAGGCTTTTGAATCCTCCTATGAAGCCTCCTGCCGAAGGCCCTCGTGTAATCCTCCAAACACAGCTTAATACTAATCTATCGAATTCATCCTCTGTTAGATATTAATTTAGAACCGCCCGAAGCTAGCTAAAATAATCAAATCAGATTTATTCCATTTACATCATATTTTGCCTTACTTAATTATGAATTGGTTATTACGCGTGGGCAGCATTACCACTGGAAATTAGTATTAATAAATATTATAGATCAAGCAGTGGATCCACAAGAAGTTGCTTCGTGACGCGAAGGGAAGGAGTGATTGATGGGAATACGGCCAGACAAGTAGAAAGATCAGCAGCTGATGAGCTGTCGGAGGAAGAATCATCTAATGACCATTGCGGCACCTGAACATCTTCATAGTAGTAAAGTAGCGCTTTACATATCTGGTGTTATACTAGCAAGGGCTATAATGACTTTGAAGCTGGTTGTGAGTAGGACTCATGGCTCTTAGGCGTTGGATCTTTGTTGAATACCTTCTCCTATTATATATTAACAGATATGAGAGGATAACTTAATGCATTTGTCATGAGTAGCACCCGCCCTATACAAAAACAAAGATTGGGTACGCCAGACAGACATCGTCAGCCTAACCCTGATGCATTGGTTTTCTCAAGCTTCATTCATTCAGCAGGGAGGGGAAAGTCCCAGCTGACATCCTGAGCTCTACAACTACCAGTGTGGCCTTTTCAGGTTCCGGATACTCGCATTCTGTTGAGCTTTATTGTCCTTCCAGTCGAATGGTCTGCTTAAAGAAGGGTAATAGATATAGCTTACTGATAAGCTTCTGGTTTTCACTGGTCCTTTGTTATTTGTTATATGCCAACAACCCTTGCTTTGCCTGTAATGGTTGGGCTTATGACCAAAGCATCGGTCTATTGGGCAATGCATTCTGTAGGGTATGAGCGTTGTGCGACACTAGTCCTGTCGTCTGAGGAAACATTGATGTACGGGGCTACCACGGGGAAATCGCTGCCGTTTCTTTTCGCACTTTGCGGCTAACGAATGTGGGAATGAGTTCGATCCTATGAAAACATCCATCGGGTCTCCAAGCAATGATCACTCAACTCTACTCGGCATTCGATCATTACTTCAAGATCATTTTGAACAGAGCTTTTTTTCTGCCTTTCGTGTTATCTGACTAGCTCTTCCTCACTCTGGCGCTTGGTTTACCTTTTCAGCCACTGACGAAGCCTTTGCAGCCCTCCTATAGCTTATAATATAACGTAGCTTGTTTCGAGCCATGAAGTTAAGGAAAGGCGGCGCAGATCTACTTTTTTCATCTGCTTTCAGCCTCTGACTCCGACGATTGAACCTTGGCAAAGCTCTGCCTGACAGGAAGAAGAGCTAAAAAGTCTTTAGGCAATATGCATCCAATTGCCCGTCTTAACAAATGAACCCGTGGATAAGTAGGCCTTTCTTGCAGACGCCGCGTTCCCTTGAGTCACCAGGAGCACCACGGTCTCTACCACCGTAGGTCTATTAACATGTCTTAAAGACTTCGATTAATCCTCGTCTTATTCCCCTCTTGTCTTAGGTATGAGAAGAGAGACTACACCTTCACTATTTAGTCCCAAGCATCGTCTGTCTCGTCCTGATTGACAGGTATATACTCGACGTCAAGTAGTTGAGACTGCCCCCGTGGATTCAGGTGCTTCACCAGACTCCTCTTTTTCTCCTCCTATTGCTATTCGAAAAGGTAAACGAGCTTGCACTTCACATTCGCACTCGTCTTATGTGTCATATGCTCATTTATCACCCTCATCTGACTCGTTTGTTACCTAATTGTCCTCTTTTTCAATCCTTCAGTCTGTTTCTGAAGCCATGTCTCATGCTGGCTGGAGAGCTGCAATGGAGGAAGAGATGAATGCCCTTCGACAGAATGGTACTTGGGAACTTGTCTCCCTCTGATCAGTCTGCTGTTGGTTGTAGATGGGTGTATACAGTGAAAGTGAATCCTGATGGTTCAGTTGACAGGTTGAAGGCTCGCCGTCTGTCCAAAGGCTACAACCAGGTCTATGGTATAGATTACTCATATACATTCTCACCAGTAGCAAAAATAGCTTCTCTTTGACTTCTTCTTTCTCTTGCTGCCACCGAAGATTGGCACCTTCATCCGCGTTACATTCAAAATGCATTCTGACATGGCGACCTGAGGGATGGAGTCTACATGGAGCAACCACCTGGCTTTGTTGCTCAGGGGGAGTCTGGACTAGTTTTTCGTCTGAAGAAAGATTGATATGGAAAAAAGTAATCTCCTCGGGCATGGTTTGGTAGATTCTGTGAGGTGATTATCTATTTTTTTCTTCGTAGATGTGGAGTTGACCACTCTGTTTTCTATCGCCATTCTACAGCAGGTCGAATTTATTGTGTATGTGGATGACATTGTAATCACAGGAGATGATAGTGATGGCACACAGCAGTACAAATTTTTCCTGCAGAGTCAGTTCCAAACTATGAATTTGAGACAATTGAAGTACTGTTTTGGTATTGAGGTAGCCAGATCTCAATCAGGTATTTACCTATCTCAGAGAAAGTCTGTTCTTGACCTGCTTAATGAGACAGGGATGCTGGGATACAAGCCAGTCGATACACCTATGGATCAACATACTAAACTGATAGCAGATCAGGATTAGTTCTTAGCAGATCCAGGGAGATACTGGAGGTTGGTTGGAAAGTTGAACTATTGAACTGTTACCAGACTACCCTGACAGTTCAGAATCGTTGGGACATTAGTTCCCCCCAATACAGACCCCAGATCATTTGTCTTCTGGAAACGATCATGAAAGCTTCTGGCGTGGAGAGAATAAGATGGAGATGGAGGTATTCAAAGGCTGAAGTTATTGAGTCGGGTGGTATGTCCTCTGGCAGGCTAGCCTCAATATTGATATAAGTATTAATCACAGAACAAAGTGGATGTGCAAATTCATCAACCATCCGTTTGGAAATTTTCCTTCATTTATGGCATCATTTATTCAAAAGATCTTCAATCTGGAATTTTTTCTTTCTGTTGTTTGCTAATCGCAGTCTTTTTAATACTCGTTAGTGGATATGTGTGGATGATTTGAAAGGACATAGCTTCCAATGCTAACAAGGAGAAGAAAGGCAGACAAAGTCCTCGTCAGCCGTTGTTTCAGCACTCGAAGCGAAATAGAAGGTGAGCGCCCCAAAGGGTACGGTTGAGGGGATGGCGTCACTACGACTATGAAGTGAAGCAAAGGTGCTAGCCAGTTCCAGAAGAAGAAAAAGAAAAGAAAAAGAGGCTGTAGATTACCTTGCGGGGGATATAAAGAGAGGACACAAGGCCAGGAAGCATGACTTGAGCTTCAGGCTAGGCATATCCTTCAAAGAAAGAGGAAATTCTATGCATCCTCTTTCTTCAGATGGATCAAGGCCGTCAAGTGGAGTTGTGCTTTCCGGCATTCAAAGGCAAGGAACTTTGAATCTACTACCCGGAACCTACTTCACTCGGGCCTAGGGAAGATGCCCAGCTTAGCGATCCTACTCATACCCGGAAATCACCGGCGCTCAGGGTTCCAGCAGCGAAGTACCTTTTCTACGATAGACTGGAATCGGGTCGCGGGAAGCCGACGGAACAGGGATGAGGCATTCAAGAACTCCCTCCCTGCCATCCTATGAAGTGTCAGAATCACTTGCAGGCCACTACTCTTTCTCTCCTGGAAGCGAAGGCAGGAGCAAAGCCTATTGATTCACCTCTTTGCTAACCTAAAAGTCGGCTACCCGCACTCTGTAAGCAGAATAGGGCTCCGGAGTTCACCGGCCTCAGAAGTATGGAAGGCGGCGCCTAAACTAGTCGGACTTGCTTGAATCGATACGCTTACCGGACTTCTCTGTCTATTCTCTTTCTTTTTCTTGCGGACTCTTCCCCTCGCCATACGCCGATTGAGATCTTGACTTGTGCAGATCAATTTTGCTCTGGAGGGACGGTTCATCAGAACTGAAACCGGATTCAGTAGGCTCGGATTCAAAGTGACGGTATAAGAAAGCCAGTAGAGCGTCATAGAGGTAGACTCAACTTCTATGCGTACTGAGCTGAGGTGCTAATGCTTCCCGCAGGGAAAAAGTCTCTTAGTCATACTTCAAGGATAGGTGAAACTTCCACGAAAGCACAGATAAGAAGAATCGGCGTATGCAAGGACTGAGGGAAAGAATAGAAACGAGTGACAACGAGAGGAGCTGAGAACAAAGCTTTTCGTTAATATCCGGAGTCAAGCTAAAGGAAATGGTTTGACGGTCGGTGAAACTGTCCCTTAAAGTAAAGTCAAGCCAGTTCATTCATTCGGTCTAGTGAGGAAGAAGTGAAAATCTACGTATCTTTTAGTTCTTTAAGTGAAACTCCTTCTTCGTCGTTTGAGTTCAACTCATTTATTCCACTCGTTGTCTTATCGTTCGGACCGATCGAAGCATCGGTCGCCACAGCCTTTGAAGGATAATTCCTTCATGATGGCAAACGCTCATCTTCGTCCAGGTAAGAGTCCAATGCGTCATTCATAATGTAAAATAGGATCTATCCGGCTGGTCTAAAAACCTAAAAAAATTCCCTTTCGCCTGCTGGTTTGACTAGGCCTTTGTGCCAGGTATGAACTAAAAAAGAATTTCATCCGGATCCTTTCGTTCCTCTCCCGTTGGTCGAGCGTCTACAAACCTTCGCTCCCAACTCGACGAAAGAAAGTCAACCCATGCGCGCCTTGAGCCATGCACACCTCAGAAAGGTTTAGTTTGCCTCACGAAGAAAGCACCTCCGCTCGGGTCCGAGAATCCTAATCCGCCTTTCCCTAGTCCCTCGTAGAAGAAAAATGTGGGGTAGGCCTAAAAGACCGACTTTCCTCCTTCAAATCCGGGATTCTATTTTAACTAATCCGAATCTGTGTACTGACAGTAGTAAAAGCGGAATATCCTATCTCAATTCTTGGCAGAATAAGCCCCATGACCGACCGAACCGAGGCTGGGGTAGATAGAGGACGAGAAGATTTATTGAATGCTCTCGGGCATTGATTGAGGAAGTAGCCCAACCTTTTTTCATCTACGCAAAGAGGAATTACTTCTTATTCGACTGGAAATGGTGCATAACGATCGATTCAACAGGCTGGTAATGCCGAATCAATCAAGGATAAGGCAATACAGTCAGAAAGGAAAGCAGCACTGACCTCTTCCCATACCAGAGCCGCAAGTCTACTGACGGCTATTCGCTATTCTTTCCATCGTGAAATAGTAACCAATCTCCCCTTCCCCACGCTCCTTTGACCTTATTCCATTGCGATCTGAAGCCTTGTATTCTGTAGGAGCAAAAGCCTCTTCTACCGCTCCTGCCCCCGAAAGGAGATAGAACTCCTAAACTCAACCTAAGGCAGCCTCTCTCTTAAAAGCGATACCAAGAAAGCATTCCAATAGCAGCTGATGAAACTATAGCACGAACAGCTACCTCCTCGGGACACTCCCTTTCAAGACGTTAGCGATCCAATTCGCCTGCTTGGATTAGGACTTTCCTTCTTTGATGGAGAGAATGCGTTGGTATAGAATGACGCAACAATCCTTCCCGCGTTGAACCTCAAAGATCTGCAGATCGGAGTCGTTCAACAGTAAGAAAGTCAAGCTTTCCAGCAGACTAGACCTCAAATCGAACTTCCACGTCTTCGCTTCCTTCCCATCCTTTCTCCCGTCGTTCCATCTCAGTCTGTCAACACCCAATCGACCTCCTTCTTTCAGTTGCAGCCTGTTGCTCTGTCTTTTGGATTCATCTACGAGCAGAATATGGATTGCCTGTAGCGAAGTAGGAGATGGAAATGCAGTCTTAGGTAGGGGTTTGAATATCGACTTGGTGAGCTACCGTCCTTCTCTCAATCGCTTGTCTCCGGCAGGTGGGTTCAATCAGCCAGCCAAGATTCATGTGATCATTCTACGTCTTTCTTTCCGATCCGTTGCTTCCAGCTTGATCTAACTGCAAGTGTAGCCATCCTGGATCCGAAGCTTTCTAAGACTCCCTTGAGTTCCTAAGGTAGCCAGTGCTTCAGTAAACGCTGGTTCTTTCTCCCTTAGCTCCGCACTCTTACAACCAAGCACCGGAACCAGTAAACAACCAATTGGCTCGTCAATGGCTAAGTAAATGGCGCTCGAACCCTCCATCCTTGATTTTCTCTCGATATCTGACCCGTCAACCTTCCCATCTCCTCTTACTTACGCATCTTCAATCAAATCATGATCCCATCTCGATCAATTTCGCATTGATCAGGGCGGGCGTTTCCATTGCTCTTCGAGAACCGTCATACGTATTAAAAGATACGTAGGTTTGAGATAACTGAGATACAAAGAGATAGAGATTTTCTATTCGTTTCATTTCATTTCACTCATTTCGTTTCATTTCATTTCACTCATTTCGTT
>Ga0268253_10000015_pt1 | contig 77172 bp, 104 predicted proteins | sample AgamicMgMarz_FD_200250 | JGI IMG/M metagenome (GOLD analysis project Ga0268253, IMG submission 200250) | Agave microbial communities from Guanajuato, Mexico - Mg.Ma.rz (v2) (version 3) | ecosystem: Host-associated > Plants > Phyllosphere > Phylloplane/Leaf | place: Guanajuato, Mexico... | reverse complement strand
TTTGTGTATTATTTTTTCTCAAAATCTATCTAGTGGATTTTTTAGTTGAAAAGAAGTTTTTTGAAAAAAATTCTGGTTTAGGAATAGAACCTACGAATGATTTTATCTGTCCTGATGGAACTCCAACTATGGATTTGGATATATGTGAAAAAGATATAAATAAATTCACCTTAAAAACGGATGATGTTTTTAGTTATACACTGAATCTTTATACATATGCAAAATGCCCTGTTTCAGGTATTAAGAACATGTATGTGCTGCCAGGGTTTCTGAATGCTACTATTTATGTTACTTATGATAAGAATAAAAGTAATTGTGAAAACTATAGAAATTATCTTATCAATGAGGAAGAGATTAAATTAAGATATCGTCCTCTATTTATTAATGTAATCGATGAAAAAGGCAAAACTTATATTAATGTCACCCGAAATTAAGCATATATGAATGCACTAGATAAGCGTCTAATATAGAAGTTTATCTAGTGCATTTTTAGTTATTATGGACCGAAACTAAGTGTAAAATGTTTGCATTCCAACTCTCAGGAATATATCCATTTTCAAACATATATTAGGAAATAGGATAAATGACCTAATGACAGTTACTAAGATTTGGTATATCCTGTTTTTGGATGAAGAGTTACGAACTAGTAACTCAATATACATAATCGCTAGTAGGAAGAGGGATATCATGAAAAAACACAAATGGCTCGTAGGAACAACTGCACTAGCTTTTTCTTTAGGGTTGGCAGCATGTTCAGGCGGTGAGACAGAAAAAGCCAGCGGGGATAAAGCACAAGTTGAAGAAGATGATACAACAAAAAAAGAAGAACCTGTAAAAGAATTAAATCGTGATGCGAAATTTGACAAAGAAAAAGATAAAGACGCTCACAATATCACCACGAAAAAAATTGGCGAGACAATTAAAGTAGATAATCTTAATGTTACGGTGAATGCTCCTAAAGTAATTCCTGATAGCGAACTTTCTAAAAACAAAAACGGGCAGTTCATCTCCATAGATATTACTATTGAGAATACAGGAAAAAAACCAGAAAAAATTAGTGAGCTTGTACATTTTGGGGTTGAGAAGGGTAATACACAGTATTTTGCGACTGTCGTATCCGGAGCAACTGAAAATCACATTAACGGAGATGTTCCAGCTGGAGAGAAGAAAGAGGGTATTGCAACCTTTGATGTACCGAAAGATGGAGACTTGAAATTTACGTTTAATGGATTTAGTAAAAGTAAAGGTGTTTGGACATTTACTCAAGATGATATCCAACAAGCTCAATAATAGAATAAACCTCACAGCAGAGTAAGAAATTTATACTCTAAAAGGAATTTTTAAAATAGCTCATTAGTTTTAGACCAAATGATAAATTTGGTCTTTTATTTTTGCTGTTTTCCATATTTTTTTAGAATTGAATTATAATATAAAAAAAGAAAGAGTGATGAAAATGTCATTAGAAACAAATCTAAAATTTAAGGTGTTAACTAAAGAAGAAAAAAAGGAAATGCTGAAAAAGGTTAATATTAACTGGAAGAAGTATATTACAAGTAAGTTAAATCACAAGAACTAAAACAAAAAATAAAGAAAAATACAGCCACAAAACGATACGTGTTTTGTGGCTTTTTGTTATTCGACTGTTAAACCTAATAGTTACTATATAGAAAGTTAAAGTGTTTTTTAGCGATTGTCACCCCTGTACTAAATAAGCTTCTTTATAAGGTAAGGAAGCTGCTTTTAAAGCTTGGTGCCAACTACCATTAAACTGTCGTTTAATGTAATATGCAGATGGTTCGTCTCTTAACTTACTATATTCTCCACTTGTTAAACTACCTAAATTTTCTTCGTAGCACTCCTGAAGTATTGCGATAATTTGTTCTCTTGAATATGTTTGTTTTTGCATGACCCTAACCTTTCAGTCTATTTTCTTAAGTATACCACTGGGGCTTATGTAAAAAGAAGAAGATTTTAAATTGTCTAATAATAATTACTGTGAATAATACTATCTTCTTAAAAATAATGCAATTCGTAGAACTAAAAAACATTTAATGAAAAGCGTTAAAAGAAAGTTCAACTCCTGTAGTTGAGCTTTCTCTAGAATGTAGTAAAAAGTACTCCAGAGGCATGGTTAACCCTTGCTATTTACATGTTTTAATGGATAATTATATGTAATAGGAGGGGAAATGTAATGAATGCAAAAGAAGAAAAAAATGTTTTAGGAACTCGAATTAAACTTCAAAGAAAAAGAATGGGATTAAATAATATAATAATAGCGGATAAATTAGGAGTACATAAATCAGCGGTAAGTAACTGGATTTCAGGACATCGATATCCGGAGGTCGAAACGCTAATGGAGCTGGCAGACGTATTAAACACATCTATGGATTATTTAATTGGGACCACAGAGAATTACTATCCACGAGATGCTGAAATGGATTTGCGAGATGTACTTAAAAATCAATCCGTAAATTTTGGTGACATAGAGATGACAGATGAACAGAGAGAAGCAGCTGTACAGATATTTGATATTCTTAAAGGATTAGAAGTAAAAAGGTAATACATAACTAAAATTTATCTTTCTGTTTTAATAAAGAAACCCACTAATGACTTAGCGTCTATTAATGGGTTTTAGTGGTTTTAATGTTTTTATTTAAAGGCAAAGAAGCGGAAGCTAAAGCTTCATTCCAACTTCCATTGAACATATTTATTATATATGATAATGAAGGTTCTTCCCGTAACTCTCTATATTCGTGGAGAGTAAGACTGCCTAAGTTTTCTTCATAACATTCCTGGAGAATTTCAATAATTTCATCTTTAGTATATTGAGTGAAATATTCAGGAATTCCAGCCTCTCGTGCGGCTACTTCCCAACTACCAAATAAACGTCTAATTGTAGCTAGTTTAGGTTCAAACCCGCTATTTGTGTAATCAGTAACAGAAATAGGGCGTTTAAACTGGTCATAACAACTCTGAATACTAGATATAACATCTCTTTTGGTATATTGTTTGTTATCCCTTGTTAAAGAAATTCCGGCTTCTTTTAATGCATTTTCCCATGAGCCAAAGTAAGAAATAATTGTATGCAGGTGGGGTAACTGCCCAGAACTACTATACATAACTCGGGTTATTTTTCCATTTGTTTTGTAGAAGTCATGCAAAATGGCGATAAGCTTTTCCTTCTTATAGTGCTGATTTACTTCTTTGTTAATAGGTATATTTGCAAATTGTAAAGCTTTATTCCATGTTCCGAATCTCTTTCTAATGGAGTTGAGCGTAGGGCGATATTTCTGCTTTCGGTACAAAGGTACAGTAATGTAATTGCCATTCCTTTTGTAACAAGCTCTTAGTGATTGAATATAGTCTTCATCAGAGTATATCTCTATATTTGAAGCATTAGCTTTTAAACCAGCAGCTTCTATAGCATTATTCCATGAGCCAAAATACTTAATAATAGTAGCTGGAGTAGGAGTTCGACCAGAGTCCTTGTATATATCCATTGAGATAAAATTGTTGTTCTCTTTATAACAAGCTTTCAATTGTTCAAGTACTTCTTCATCTGAAAATTGTCTTTCATGATTGGTAATAGCTTTTAAACCAGCAGCCTCAATAGCATTATTCCAAGAACCGAATTGCCTTACAATAGTAGTTCTGCCGGGCTGATAACGTTCTTTGCTATAAAGCGTCATTGAAATACTACCGTGTTTTTCATAACAATTTTTCAGTTGTTGAATAATATATTCATTTGAGAACTTGCCGATTTTTAACACTTTGTCTTTTTTGTTGTTTTGTTTTTGTACAGGTATTCCAGCTTCTTTTAAAGCTTGGTTCCAAGAGCCAAAACGTCTAGCTATAACATCTACAGATGGTTTATATCCTTTTTGAGTATAAATGTTTTGAGAAATCTTCCCTGCTGAATGATAGCAGTCTTTTAGTGATTTAATTATATGTTCTTTCGTATACTTTTTCTTTTGCATAATAACATTCTCCGTTTTCTTTTATTATATCACTGCTGTTCTATATAGTGGGGAAAGATGTATGCTAATAGTTAAAACAATACTAAAAAAATAATGGTATAATATTGGAAAGAATTAAAAGGAGAATTTCAAAATGGGTATTAACACTAGACATATTTTAATTGTAGCATTGGGTTACAACGATTACCTTCACAATGAAATTGACAGAATATATGAAGAAAATAGATGGACATATTACGAGGAATTTAAAAGTAGTGGATTTTATAATGATATGGTAATTAAATCATTTACAACTGGTTATGAAGAAAAAATGAAGAAGGTAGCAGGTATAGTTGAATGTTGCTATAACCACAATGATTTATCATTAGTGCATCGTTTAATTAAGAAGGGTTATAAAGATGTATTAAGGTACTATGAGCAAAATAAAAACAACTTAGACCTTCAACAGTTTATGTACTTTATTCTTAAAAGAAGAGGTATGAAAGTTGAGGAGATGACGGAACTAAAAGCAAGTATGTATCAAAGCGTACTATTATATCTAGTTTATACGGACGGTTACAATGTGAATAAAATTTTCAATAATCCGTACGGAAAAATAGTCCTTCAAGGTATAAAGAATTTAAGAGAAGATTTACTCCATCCTTTCATTATTCAAAAACAATTAAAAGAAAGTGAACTTGATAATGAAAAAGCGGTTAATTTGATAAAAGAAACACTAAGGATTGATGTAAATAAAAAAATACCTATAAACCTTGATAAAATTTTCGACGTAGCACTTGATATAAGGTCAGAAGAAATTTTAGCTGAAAAAGGCTTGTCATTTAAGACAGCTGATATTCAAACGTCGGAAAAGGTTCGCTCAAGCCTATTTCAAGAAGAGGTTTTTAAACATATTGGTGGTTATTCAGGAGCGCTTAAATTAAGTGAATTAAATTATTTTGACTTGTTAAGTGTTGAGTTTAGCAAAGATGAATTGTTAATGTTAGCTCATAGCGCACTAAATATTCAACAGCTAAATAGCTATGATGACAAAGAAAAACAACAATATTTAATTTCAACTCTTTTTCTTCATGCGCTAGTTAAACAGTATAAGTTACAAAAAGAACATTTAATAAATGATACACAAGAATCTTGGTACTTAGATGTTAAACAACGCGAAAAGCAAATAGAAGAGAAAGAGAAGGACTACAGAAAAGAGACAGATAAGCTTACGACACAGAATGAAGAAGGAAAACGCAGAATTCAAGAGTTGAAAGATAAAAATAAAGAACTTGAGAAAGAGCTTGAACGTTTAAGGAAGCAAGTAGCGGAAACTAAAGATGAAAAAGAAGAATTAATAGAACTTCGTAACTTTGCATATAATCAAAAACGTGTAGATGTGGAAGTAGATGCGCTATCGGTTAAAGAGGCAGCGGACCTTTTAAACACTAGAAAAATTATTGTTTGTGGCGGACATCCAAACATGCAACAAAGGTTAAAGGAATGGTTACCTAATTTAGAAACAATGAGTACTGATACATTGGGTAAGAATTTTAATTATTTGCGTAATTATGATGTGGTTTATTTTTATCCTAACTATGCTAATCATAGTTTTTATAAAAAAATTAAAACAACGATAACAAATAGTAAAACGAAGTTTGTGTATTTACCTGACAAGGATAATGTAGAAAAACTCCTTTTAGAAATGCACGAAAGTATAAATGAATAATAGGATGTGTAATTAGCGTTATAGATTTACTTACAACTAACAATAAAATTATTAGATAGTCACAACTAGAAATCCCATTTATATTCTATCAAATGGGATTTTTTTATAACAAGTATAATATTTCTTAAAGAGGTAAACGCACTATTATCTAAGTAGGATAAACGTAATATTATGTAAAAGTTTTAAAGGTGTTATCAATTTAGTTTATATAAAAAGATGAATAATGGAGGAGATTAAAAGTGATAGTAGTTACTACAGAAAAAATTGAAGGTTACAAAGTTGTGGAAGTGAAAGGACCTGTATTTGGTTTAATTGTAAGAAGCAGAGGAATTGGTGGCGATATTATGGCAGGGCTAAAATCCCTAGTTGGTGGAGAGATTAAGCAATATACAGCTATGCTCGAAGATTCAAGAAAAGAGGCAATGGACCGCATGGTTAAAAATGCTAATCAAATGGGTGCAAATGCCATTGTGATGATGAGATATGATTCTGGTGAGATTGGTAAAAATATGAGTGAAATTGTAGCATATGGAACTGCTGTGATTGTGGAGCCAATCAAATGAAATTTGTTATAGGTTTCTATGTTTTAGAAATTATTGTACTAATTGTGTGTATTTTACTTGGGTATTTTATATATGACAAACGTTTTAAACGAAATCATGGTGTGAAAGTTCCAAAGGGATTTCAACGGACAGAAGAAATAAATATTGACCCTGTGACCAGTGAAAAAACAAGGGTCTATTATAATTCCGACACAGGCGAACGGTTTTATATAAAAGAAGATTAATTGCATTATATATCAGAGGAATTATATTATTTAGACAGCCACGCACTTTACATAAAAACGTGGCTTTTTCAATTGCCTTGTTATAAATAATGCTAAGTTTCTTTGTCTAGGTTAAATAATTAAGATTAAAGGCGGCAAGCCGCTTTTGCCTTGCAAAATTCATTTAATACTACATTGCTACATTGCTTATTTATCAATACATGTAACTACACAACACATGCTCCGGATTCTCCTCCGCTTTATGCCAATATTGCATTATAAATGTATAGGAATAAATTCTATTAGTTACTATTTGTTAAGACGCAGCGGTGCTGCTAATACAATGCTTAATAAAAAAATAGTGTCATATGAAAAAATAGTGTTATTTAAAAAACACTTCGTTACATAAAGTGGGCTTTGGAAAACAAACCTACATTTCGACTATTAAAGTGGAGCTCGCATGCAATCTTCAGCTACACGCTATCGCAGTAATAAGTGACTCGCATTAATAGATTAGAAATAAAAATTGTATGTAGGGACTAAATAGATGAATGTAGTACTCGCTTCGTCATAAAGTAACAGCTCCGCTAAGAGTCTTAGCTAATCCTAAAATATTTCAAAAAAGAAAAACCTAAACGACCCTAAAAGTTCTAAATAAATCTTCGCTTCGCTAGGTCAAGCTATATATTACTAAATGGGTATTAGTTAATTATCTATTATGCAATCCCCAATTTATTCTTAGCTGTTCAGAGGCGTATATAAAATAGAGTGTATTTAACTTAAAAGAATTACAAAAAAGAATGCTGTCGCTATCTTTTAAACAAAAGCACAATGGCATTCCTTTTGTCATAATGGGTTATTTATAACTGCATAGATTAGTAAAAATGTTCTTCCTATAGTAAAATATAGGAACCAATTTCTGTAGATTAGGGAGAGAAACGTTAATGGTTAAATACTTTGGTGTGAATATAAGAGATAAGATTGATGGACTAAAATTAACTAAAGATAATTATATAAAGGTAAACCCTAAAAGTACTTTCATAAAAGGGAAAATCTACACTGAATTAGAAATAAATAAAAAAGTAGCAGATAGACTATACAATTATGACTTAAATATGAACTATTTTAGTTCTTTGAGTCAAGATGACTTTAACAAAGAACTTAAAAACTTTGCTTCTAACAATGAAACCTTTATAGAAATTACGGACCTAGCTCCTTTGAGTAGGGTATCTGGATATTATGTTATGGTTCTAGAAGAATATAAGCAGGTTTACATTGGAAGTAGCCAGGATATTAGAATTAGAATTCTTTCACACTGGAGTAAACAAAAAGAATTCGATAGGTTAATATTTGGACGAAAAGAGAATTCTATTTTGTCCATAGATAGCTTTAGAGCATATGATACTACACGGATATTTGTATATCCAACAGATAACTACATAAAATTAGAAAATGATTTTATAAATGCGTTTAGTAAGGAGTTTGTATTAAACAGGACTAGTGGCGGAGTTTTGCTTGACTTAACTGAAGCGATAATGGAGCGGAAAACAAGAAACGGGATGGTCTAACAAGCCAGCGGAACTTATTTAATAAGTCCCGCTGGCTTATTTACCTTTATCTACCTACATAATATTCTTTACACCGGTAAGGTCTTTTTAAAATCAGTAAAATAAAATCACAAAAAGATTATACACATACAATATTAGTGATTTAGTATAATAATGTACGTTTATAATGGTAAGATATGCTACCTTATCACGGGCGTAATAAAAATAGAATAATACAAAAAACGAACAATAGGAAAACAAACGTATAAATAAGAAGTGCAAAACACTTGTTTAATTTTGCGAAAAAGGTAAAATATACTTAATTTAGTAAATGAAATAGAGCTTTTTAGATTAAAAGTGATTATGTGCTTAAAAGTCTTAATGAGTAGATAGAATAAAAACATTGTCTTATTTTATTAGAATTAGGGGGAACAATAATGAGTGAAAATGCCAAACATCCTTTTGCCTCTATTCGAGATAAAGAAAAAGTAGAAGAGTTTCTGGATAGACGAAGAAGGGTAGAGGAACAAAAAGAAAAAGCATATTTGGATGAGTTTGATGGTAAAATCGAGAAATCAAAAAATCTAATTAAAAAACAAGTTGCGTATATGACCAAACAATAGTTTATAATAAGGTATATAGGTTAGCATGTAGAATAGTACTTATATTAGTTTCCATTAGTTGAGATGGAGGGATATGTAATGAAACCTAATAAAGATGATATGTTCACTATGAAAGATAAAGATAAATTAAAAGAAATTGTAGAAAACCGTAGAAAAGAGAGAAATCAAGAACAAGATAAATTAAATTCAACATTTACTGAATTGCTACATGAAGCAGATAAAAGAATTAAAGGAAACTAAAAGAGACAAGGAGGGACGGTTAAGTCTTTCCTTGTCTTTGTAATTATACTGTTAAATATTTCGCTTTACTACTGACATAAATGCACTTAGTACATGAAGCTTACGAGTTAAGTTGCTTTTTAACGCTTGTGTATTTTGTTCAATATTCACCTTGCGTTTGTTTGCTAATATCTCCTTTAATTTTTCCTTATCCTCTAATGTATACATAACACTCTCTCCTCCATTAAGTTCGATATTATTAACTCTTAGTCAATGTTCTCTGCAATTTTGCTGTAGGTCTCTAAAATGAATTCTAATGGTAAAATACCGCCTAGATAGAATTCCATTGCTGTAATTTCTTTTTTTGGATTCCAAATAAACGTTACAATCCAAGTAATATCTTTTGATGTAGTTAATTTCAGTGTGTAAAACTCTGAATTATCATCGATATGATTGTAGAAGAAATTGTTTTTTGCACCATCTGGCTGAATGTATGGATAATCATTATCAAAATCTTTAACAACATATGATTTTTTAATTAATACATCTGTATAATCATCATAAATTTTCTTCATATAACTGCTTTCTTCCTTAAAAACAATCATGGGAATACCAAATAAATTAAAATCAGAAGGCAAAAATTTCTCCCCATTAATTAAATCATTAATCATTTTTGATAATTTAATTAGCAGTTTTTGATAATCCTCACGTTCAATTTCAAATTTAGTATTCATACTCTGTACAAGTTCATTATGGGTTTCCTGAATGCTTTCTACTAAATCAGAATGCTGTTCATGTAGAAAGTCGGGGTTAGCCATTAGTTTCTCAATATAATCGAAAAACGTCTTTTCAGAAGCCATTAACTCCACGTTTTTGTAATTAGCAGGTTGCATTAATCGGTAATAAGCGTGGTGAAAATAAGGGTTATCCTTAACGGCTCTTCCCATCATAAATAAACCAATACCTAAAGAAGATAGGTACCACAAAACAACTACAATCCCTATTGTTAAAAGATTTGAAGCGAAGCCGGAAGTGATTCCTAAGGCTACAGCTAAACCACCGAGTAAAGTCTGAATCATAGCGGTTCCTTTCGCAACTTTAAAAAACGTAAATAAGTTCTGAAAAACGGAAAAAGGGAACGCAAACAAAGACTTGACCCAGCTGTTGTTCTGATTTTTGGTCATGCTTGTTTCGACTAACCGAATAAGGTCGTCTGAATTTTTCTTGAAATTGTTGATACATTTGAGCGCTACTGAATTAAGCTCATGATGAGTAGGATTATTACTCATGGACTTCACCTCTGTGTTTAGATTTTGGATTTGCAAACAAATAAATATGTATAGCTCACATCCGCTAATATAATAGTTCATAACTATAGAATGTCAATGAAATAAAAGATTAAAAGAATATACATGACAATAGAATCTTATCCTCATATTTGTATGTATGCAGCGGAAAGAACTAGTTGGGATTTAGGAACAGCGTTACACACCCCAAGAGGTAGTGTATATGAGTTACGTAGTGCACTGCTAAAAGTTCTTGATAATGCGGTGTAAAACAGTCGAATTATGAAGAGATAACTCTTGTTATCTCTTTTTTTATGATAATGCGTAATGATGTATTAAATAATATACGACATTATCCATTTATATAGGTCTTAAAAAGTATAACTTAGAAGTTAAAAAGTATTTTTTACCACAAAAAAATATAGGTGATATAATATTTAAAAAAAGGGAGTTTTGACCAATGTTTAAAAAATTTCAGAATGTAAAAAGTGATGTATTGGCAAAGATTTATAAAGGAGAAATAACTAAAGAGGATGCGGAATATCAGGAGTTTGTAACAGAAGCTAACAAATATGTAGATAACAAAGGAAATGATGTTTCAAATGAAATTCCAAATGCTATTTATCAATTAATTGAAGGGGAACAAAATTCCAGAATAACAGCTGGGAAGGTAGTTGAAAAATACAAATACGAATTTGAAGATATTACGCGAGAATTACATGATGAGATGGAAAATAATGATGTTACCGTGAAAAACGTTGAAAACCTTTATGAGCTTAACAAACACTTAGATAATCATTCCGTGTATTTGTATTTAAAGAGTTTTATAGATGAAAACAGAGGAGGATTCACTCTGGGGAAATTTTCAACGGTTGATTGTAAGCAATGCAACAGTAAAGTTTTTAATCAACTTGAAGAGCTGTATGAAACACTTCGGAAAAAAGGAAGCGAAACAATATAATTAATACTAGGAGCCTTCATAAGGCTTCTTCTTTAGTTGATAAATGAACCTGCTACACTTACAATGAGAATATTATCTGTAATTAGGATTGGAGTATATTTTAAATGAAAACATTTAATGATATTAGAGAAGAATTTAAGGATAAAGACCCTGTTACACATTTTAAACTTGAGATGGTAGGAGCGATTATGGCAAAGTCAGACCGTTTAGGAATGAATCAAAGAGAACTATCTCGACAAAGCGGTGTAGCCCAAAAAACAATTTCACGAATTTACAGTGGTATAGACATTCCACATATGAGTACACTATATGAATTAGCAAAAGCATTAAACTTTACCTTTGATTTGACTTTTTATGATAATGATAAAAAAGAAGTGGAATAATAAGAAGACGCATGAATATCATATCCCCTTTTTGTAAGGAATAATCTAGAATAACCAAAAGGAAATTAGAGTCTAGAGAAGTTGCAACTATGCAGCTTCTTTTAATTTTAAATAATTTTGCTTTACTTTTAATGTTTTTATTCAAGACAAATTAATAGTTGAAAAGATTAATTAAAACGAAAATTTGGGACGTTTATAATGGTCAACAAATAAGTGACGTGAATTAAATATGGAAAAATAAAGGAAAAATGAATTTTTATAAAGTTATATCATCTGCATTGAAGTGTAATTTTAATATATTTCGTAACAACAATGTAAAATAGACTAAAATATAACTAACATATCAAATAATAAAAGCCGACTAAGGTCGGCTTTTATTTCCTTTTCATCTTAGCTTTTACACCGTCTGGTCCCACGCTAAATTCCACGTCATAATCCTAAACTACTATAATTCCTCCTATGCTTATAGCAGCTATTATAACTCCTGTTGAAATTCCTGCACCTGCTAAAGCTGATGCGCCTAACGAAGCACCACCGGTTAGTGGAGCTGTGACAACTCCTGCTCCAACTGCTCCCGATAACCTAATTGCTACACCTTTACTTAAATTACTTATTTTTTGAGCCTTTTTAATTTTTTTAGCTAGCGGTCCAATGACTTCGAATTCTTTTAGTTTCTTTTTTCTAGCCCACTTTAACTCTTTCTTAGTTTCTATTACTATCATTTTATTACCTCATGCACATTTTTAATTATAGGATTATTTTACCGCTATTGAAACAATTATTGTAAGTTATGATATTAATTATTTTTAAATTAAATTTGAAATTATTAGCAGGTGCACTCTAAAGATAAAGTAGATATTTTTTATAGGAATTACTCTAAATGAATAAAATTGATATTAATTAGCATTGTTTTATTAAATTAGGTTATTCAGTGAATATTTTATTGAATGTTTATTTAAAATATGAAAAAAAGAGCCTTTTTAAAAGCCGCTTTTTAGCTATGTGTGGAAAGAAAAATAGTAATATTTGCTTTTTTTAGCTTATGAAGAATATATAGAGAAGAACCTTTTATAATTCAAATTTAGAAAAAGTGTATAAGTATTGTATGCGGAACAAAAGAGGAAAAACAAAACGCTCTACAAAACTATAGAAATAACAATAATATAGTTTTATAGAACAGTAAAGATAACAACTAATTATCTATACCATTAATTCAGAATTTGTTTGTAGAATAACATTTCCTGTAATTTTGTAAAATATTATAGAAAACAGCAGTGTAGCTATAAACAGTCAGCATAACAAAAAATGAAATGGATAAGTATCCACTATAATGAAAATTTATATAATAAAAAATACACGATTATTACGCCTTTATAAGTTATATAGAACGTGCTCTATAGACAAAGTTTAGTTAATTGTATAAAATTATATGTGTTCTTATTCAAGTTCATATGAACTACTAATCTTAGACACTGATGGGAAATTGCTTAGTCAATTCCCATCAAAAAAGATACTGAGTTTCTCTATATGAGACCTCAGTGTCTTTTTTTTGCACATAGAAAATTTGATGAAATTCAACACAACATATAAAAGTGAGTTACAATATTTAAAAAAATTTGGAGGTACAATTATGGTAGCAATTAAAGTATTTGGAGAAACTACATTAAATGAATTAGGAAAAGAGTGGATGGAGATGCGCAACGGTGGAAGTGACAGTGTTGATTGTTATAGTCATATTAAATCCAAAGTCACAGAAAATTATGATGGAGATGTTTATGACTACGTTGACAGTCAGCCGGGAAGAAGCTTTGAAAGTGTTATAGAAGAAATTGTTTACAATGTAGAGCAGCATGTAGAAAATCATCTATCTTAATTCGTAATATCATATCTAAAATCATTTATTGGAGGCATTAACATGGAATTTACACAAACAGTTAATAATAATAAGGTATTAGAACGTCCTGAATTAAAAGGGGAAAAAGCTCGTGAAGTTGCAAGTTTTTTTAACGAACATATTAATAAATACGTTTGGGAAAAACAATTTAACTCACAAAATGAAACTAAGTTTAATTCTAAAGGAAAAGTATTAGGTGTTAGAGTTCATGATACAGAGGTAAAGGAAGATGTAATTAATATAGGTTCTTTTTATGTACTTGGTAATACAGAAGTTATTCTCCATAAAAGATTTTATTCGATTGCATCTGTAGAAAAAAATGAACAAGAACAATCTATTACTATTTCTAATGCAATTGGAACCAAAGTTACTTATTATTTCTCTATGTACAATAATGAAAAACTATTCCTTGCAACTCTGAATAAGGAAGATATGTAAAAACAAATGAATAGTTAAAAGTAAAATCATATACCGAGGTTTCTTATTTTATAAGAAGCCTTTTTTCATGTCATTAAGAAGGAATAAGGAATATACTATATCTAATAGCAGCATGAATTATGCATGTAGTAAAACAAGAAAAAGAGGAGGAATTGAAGTTGAAAGAAGAGAATAATGAAAATAGTAGCAAAGTAAAGAAGGATTACCTTAAACACATGCTTGAGGAAGAAGAGGAAATCTTTAATAAAGAAGCTAAAAAGATTAACAAGAATATAGAAGATGCATATAATAAGCTAATGCGAACTTATGGAGTCAAAAAAGAAGGAGAATAAAATAGTGTGCATGGGTTGTTACTACTGCCATTAGTACCTTATACAAAAGGGAGTTAGAAATAACTATGAAGGGACTGAGAGAATGAGTAAGAAAGAGCCCCCTAAGCCTAAAAGTCTTTTGGATATGATAAAAGAAAGAGACAAGGAATATGAAAAGCTAAAGAAAGAGAGAGATGAAAAATCTCAAGAGTTGTTTAATGATATGTCTGAAACCCTCGATAAACTTAAAGATGACATAGCGGAATTAGAAAGATTAGACAATCGAAAAAACAATAAAGAAAAATAGATAGAAAAAGCTTAGTATCAATAGTGTACTAAGCCTTTTTAATATTATTTTCTGCGCTTTTCTTTTTCTAAAGGTTTATTTTTAATACGAAAAATTAGGTCTTCGAGTAATTCTATTCGAGCTTTTTTACGTTGTTCAGCTTCTCCGTATGCACTGTCATCCACACCAAGAGAGTAATTAAGGTAATGTAATGCGTTGACCTCGCTACCTTTTTCAAATTTTAGTAGTTCTTCTAAAGTGGAAAGCGAAATAGAATTATGAGTCTTGAATTTAAGTTTCTTTTTAACTTTTTTAAGTTGAAGTGATTTTCCCTTATGGTCTTGAATAATCTTATCCATTTTGTTCATTGTATAGCCTCCAGAATAGATTAGTATAGTAATCTGTATTATTATTTTACATTGTAAATATAGATTTAGTTAAAAAATCAATAAGACGGAAAGTAATAGTTTTTCAATTCAGGAATATAGTATTGTAATTCAACTAAAAAATAACTATAATTCATATATTATGTAATGCTTAAATATAGATATATAACCAAAAAAAGGGGAATGAATATGAAAAAAGTAGTTTTGACTTTATCTACCTGTGCATTAGGAATTGGGTTATTGGTAGGTTGCCAGGACAATACAAATGAAAAAGAACACGTTGATGCTAAGCCGATTCAAAAGGAAACAAAAGCTACTGGTAACGAAAGTAATGAGAAAGTAAAAGGTGAAGGTTCGGAATCAAAAAGCAATTCAAGCGAGAGCTCTAAGGGCGAGGAAAAAGTAAGAAAAATTTTAAATGAATTATATACTGATAGTAAGAATCAAATCTATATTGGAACTAAAATTGTTTCAATTGAAAAGAAAGATGAAAAAACGTTTTATGTAGAAACAGATAATGGAGAATTACAAGTGGATGTTATTGGAGATGAATGGAATATTTATGAGAGGAATACAGGAGCTAAGTATTTCAGTAGTAATGGAAACGATGTTAGAACAACTAATGACAGCCTAGTTCAAGATGATACTAACAAGGAAAATGATAATGAAACAGGATACAGTGACGAGATTGAATCTTTAGCTAAAGAAATTTTAAATGAAAAGATGACTGAATACCCTGAAGTTCTGGGTACTGAAATAAAAACATTTGAAAGAAGAGATAGGCTTATATTTTATGTAGTTACAGATAAAGAAGAGCTTTCTCTTCAACTAAAAGAATCAACCGATAAGGAGAATACTATGGATTGGTCAATTGCAAAGTTTGGTAGCCCAGAAGACTTATTTCATAGTGAAGGTTGGGTCTCATTTTAATTAATTTTGTGAACATCAATTTAACGGTATATAAAGCGTTAAAAAAACTAGAAATGGTTGTATTCAAACCCCTTATTAAATAAGGGGTTATTTTACTTTTAAAAATAGGAATAAAAATATGTAAGTAAATGTATAGGGCGTATCAACTTTTTAAAAAATAAAATTCATCTACAAAATCGATGATACAATGTTAAAAAATGAAGGAGAGAAAAAGATGAATATGGTGTATAAGGATAAGGATGGATTTAGTTACAAGTTAAATAGTAAATACCTTTACAACAATCACGATTTTTTTAAAAAAGACTACATTAAGGATGATGGAAGTGACCTTATTATCTCAACACAAATTTTTAGTAAATATACTGAGAGAATAGGTTTAAACGGATTAGGTCTGTACGTATATTTAGTATCTTTAGGAACGCCTAATGCAGATTTTACCTTTACAATCTCAACAAAGGAGTTAATGAGTTTATCAAATACAAGCAGCTATATGATTAAGAAGTATATTGAAGTATTAAGGGAAGAAGGTTTCATTAAAAGCATAGAAGTAAATAATTCTCATAAAACGAATGTAATTTATACAATAAGCCTTCTAGAACCTGAAAATAAGTATATGTACAATCCTTTGCTAACAAAGTTTCACCATCATAGTGATGTAGACCACACGCCTGGTATTCGAGTAAGTCGGTATTTTACACAGTTCTGGAGCTCCTTAATAGGGCTAGCAGCAGTAGGAATGTATATAAGGCTTATTTCATTAGCAACTCATCTTGGGAGTGAATTTGAGCGTGTTAGGTATATTGTTTCAGGATTGGGAATAAGAGAGATAGCTGCTAAAGGCGGAACTTCTGTTAATACTACAAGAAAGCTTATAAAGGTTTTAGAAGATAAGCGACTACTAATGAGAAAAAAAGAATATAACTCATTTAAAAACGTTTACGAAGACATCTATTTTATAAAAGATGAACGTCTAAATTATCTTCAGGTGCAGCTACTTCCTAAAGGTCTACAGTTTAGACATGAGATGTGGGAACATGGAGAATCTAACTGGTCCATAAGGAAGTACCCAAATAAAGAGTTAGAGAACGCTTTTGAATTAATTCATAATGCTGAGGATAAAGATAAGGAGAATGGGAAGATGGAGAAATTGAAGACTATTGAATTAACTGGAAAAGATTTAATTAATGAAAATTTAAATGAATTTGTAGGTAGAATAGATATTAGGTTTAAATCAAGAAATACAAACATTCAATTTTGGCTTGAAAACGGAGAGTTACAGAGTTTAGTAGAAGATTACCAATCTATAAAAGTGAAACATCAAATAGAAGGTGACATGGATTTTATTCAAATGATTTGCAAAGTAATTAATGAAAGGTTTAAGAAGGATTACAAACACGTTATCATAGATGATACAAAGAAAGAATCATTAGTTTGGGAGTATCCAACTTCTGGTGTTTTAATTACAACAATGAATTGGTTTTTATCTTTAGGTTATCTAATTTGTGAAGAAAAAGGATGGAGTAAAAAATCTCTAGATGATTTAGCCAGTAAATATCATTTTACATACGATGTTATTCGAAAGTAGAGACAATAAAAATTAGTTCAACCGGGTAGCTTTTTATAAAAGCTGCCTTTTTAATTTCTATTTTTTATAAAAATTCACAAAAGAAAAAAGTGTGTTATTACTATGTAAAACACCAGTAAATACAAGAAAACAAAAGTTTTTCAAAAGATAATTTAGTAAATATTTGCTGAGTTGTGACGTTGTTATAAGTGATAGCAGGCTTGTTTATCAAAGTAGCGTGTTATCGTTATTTTTCATAAATTTGGAGGGAAATAGATTGAAAGCAAAAATTAAATTAATAATGACTTTAACGGTTGGCTTAGCAGTTGGTTCACAAACAGTGGCTTATGCAGAAACGACTACAGGGTCCATGGGTGTAAATGGAGGAGAATTAGAGTTAACAGCTCCATCTAATGTTACGTTATCAGATATAAATATGGGTGACGATACTTGGATGACAGCATCGGGAGACTTAACTACCGTTACTGTTAACGACGCTAGAGGTACAGGTGATGGTTGGAAACTTCTTGTTGAAGCAGGACCAATTAAAGAGGTTGGTGGTAAAGGACTAGTAATGCCGACAGGAAGCTTCCATTTACAAAACCCTGCTTCTGTTGTTGAAGGTGGATGGAACGATGCTACGGCTCCAGTTTTAGCTTCCGACCAACAAATTATTAATAATGGTCCAGTAGTTATTGCAAACGCTCCAGCTGACACTGGATTAGGTGAATGGCATATTGATTTTGCTCCAGGAGCAGTTCAATTAGATATTAACCAAGGTTGGAAAATTGTCGATAAAGTAAACTATCCATCAAGTGCTACACCATATGAGACAACTCTTACTTGGACGTTATCAAACACACCATAATATGAATTTAAGGGATATCGTTAACTCGATATCCCTTCCTTAATTTATTTAGGAGATGCACAATGAAAAAAACTATATTATCTAGTGTGTTAATGCTTGTAATTATGGGCATTCAAACACAACAGGCACAAGCAGTGAGTGCGTTAAGCACATCCGCATTAAATATTTATCCCATTGTAAATGAAAAACAAGTGGGGAAAGCAACGAATTTTTTTAATATAAATACTGAAGAAGGTACTACTGAAAAGCTGAAGTTTCAGGCGGTTAATACATCAAATAAAGATATTAATTTAGATGTAATGAAAGGAAATGCTTTATCCGTAACTAATGGAGGAGTACATTTATCTCCGGAAACGAAAACAGACTCATCTTACTTCTTGGATAATAAATTTGAAATAAAAAAATGGATTACCATTAACGATAAGGTGACTATACCTGCTAAGAGTAAAATAGAAATACCAGTTGAAGTGAAAATACCCACGAACGTTGAAGAAGGAACTTATATAGGGGGAGTTATCTTTCAGCAAAAAAGCAAAGGTACCCCAAGTAATATTGGTACCAAGGGAGAAGCAACTCTACAAATTAATAACAACTTTAATTATGAATTCGCTATTCAATTAAATGTAGGTAAAGTAGATGCAGAATACGACCCAAGTAAGTTAAAAATAAAGAATGTAAAGGTAGATGAGTTAAAAAACGAATTAACATTCGTTGGAGAGAATTATCATAACTACTTATTAAATTTAGCCAATCTGACGTATATCGTTACTGATGAGGATGATGAAGAAGTATATAAAGGGAAATTGCCAAGTTTAAAATTTTCACCAATGACTAGCGGTACCTATAAGTTTCAGCTAGGAGACGTTAAATTTAAAAAAGGTGACTATAAACTTATTATTAAGGACAGTAATCAAAGTGAAATAAATAATAGCTCATTTAAATTAAAAGAAAATGTTATCGTGAAAAAAGAAAACATAGGAAACAGAGTTATTATAAAAGAAAAGACAAATAATACAACTATTTATTTGGTGGTAGGAATTGCACTAGTTTGTTGTGTTGTTTCTATAGTAGTTGGTGTTCTTCTAGGTAAAAGAAGCAACAAAGGTGATAAAGAATAAAACAGTAAAATAGGTGTTCCTACTAGTTTAGCAGGGACACCTATTTTACTGTTTTATATACGCCAATACATAAACACATGAGTATTGTATCATGAAATGTAGATAAAAAGATATTTTTAATTGTGACATTAAGCTTTATTAATTAAATTATAGACTTCAGAACAATACCAAGAAATTTTTCCCCACCGTATCTTCTTTTATAAAATAAATTATTGGAAAAAAATACTATATTTTATGTTATAATAATATGGAAATGTATTTAGGAGGAAAAGATATGGTAAGTATGGGGGACCTAATCTATGACATTAATTCTGAATTATTAAAATTTGTGTATGAGAATTCATATAATGAAAGTGAATTAAGAGATTTTATTAGAAAGAGTTTTACTGAAAAAACAAAACTTGTTCATAATTCAACAGCGGGTAGCAAAGATAATTATATAACCGATTATAAAGCTGCATCAGGACCTCAGAGTTTTGGCAGACACTTGCTAACTAGATTATGGATTGAATCACAAGGGAACAATGCTAGTAGGAAAGAAGAATATGGGGAAATGTTTAAGTGGCAGAAAAAGTACGATTTAGTGCTTGATGATGTAAAATCAGTGTATGGAAAAGAATACGACAAAGCAGTAAAAGAATTTAAGCATATGTACAAAGAAACACAAAGAAGGATAAAGGAAGCTGGTATTGCTGAAATAACACTGTATAGGAATTTATCAATTCATGATTATGAAGTAGCAGGCAAAGAAATTATGAAGTTAATTAGTAATAAGAGAAAATGGAGCAAACGTCAAACAAAGAAATATTTGAGCAAACAAGTGAATTTACCCGCTAATATTATAAGTTCTTACACAACAGATTCTAGGGTGAATTACAGCAGCAACGACTGGTCTAATTTGGTTATTAAGATTAAATATCCTGTTGAACAAATTATTTATCATGGAGAATATTTAAATGTACCTAACTTTGGAGGTGAAGAAGAGATTTTAGTATACAATCCAAAGAAAGAAATTCTTCTAACTGCGTACAAAAATTTTCACAGTATGAATTAGTTAATGTAGAGCCTAGAATATAGGCTCTACATTTTTTTATATTTTTTAAAAATTAATAAATACAAAGAGTTTAAATATTCCTGATAGACCGGGTTTTGATATTGAAGAATTAATTATATATTTCTTTGCAAATAAACCTACCGTGCAAGGGTTTAAATATAGCTATAGGTTTAATATAGAATTTAGTGGAAAGGGAGAAATGATTTGATGTGCTGAAGTCGTAATAATCTATGCAGAGGGACAAAAGATTCACCACATTGAGTTAGAAGAATTAGATGAAATACAAGACATTATAAATTGCGCAATGAAAGATAAATTATTCGTCCCACGAACAGAGAAAGAGATTAAAGAATTACTAACTTTTGAAAGAGACGCATAATCTTAAAAGAAATAAAAAATGCAGCGGATAAGTTAAAAGCTTAACTACTGCTTACTTGTTAGTGACAATAAGAGCTATTTAAAAATACACTTTTTAAAAATATAAGATATAATTTTAAAAAACTAAGGAGATTTAATTATTATGGCTAATAAACATTATTCATCACCATTTGCAAGAGCGGTAAGAGAGAATTACTATTGCAGAGCAGAACTAGTATTAGATGAACATATCGAGGAAAACAGAAGATTTACAACTCAAGATTACTCTGCACTAAAATTATACTGTAAAGACTTAGACCTTTTTTGGAGATGTATAAAAAACCTTCATCTTTTTACTCGACAATTAAAAGAAGAAGAACGAAATTACTATCACTTGTTATCCAATATGAAACACCTGAAAGGTACATCTAGAAGGTTTAATTTGTTATACAAAAAAGCTCAGTCTGATGAAGCTATTTCAGACGGTTTTATAAACGATATAGCTACATTTGCTTATTTCTATGGGAAGGATGAAGTAACTTATAATTTGATGAAAAAGGTTACTACCTTCACAAAGCAATATACAAAGGATTTAGCTTATACTAATTTAATTAAGGAATGTTCTAAAAGAAAGGATATAGAGTTTGTTGATTTATTGTTTAAGTTCCACAGAGAACGGCTATTTAAAAGCGAAAGTAATAGGGATAGCAACGACAATATATTAGAGGTAATGGCTCAAGAAGGAGCTTTAGAAGAATTGCTTTCACATAAAGTAAAAGATATGACAACAGATGAGCATATGGAATATGAATCGTATAAATTAGCTAATTTAATTAGTCAAAACAAAGGAGAAAATTAAAATGTTTACTAAAGAAGAGTTTGTAAAATTTTGCACTTCATTTGAGAAAGAAAATAGTTACCTGAATTATGACGCTGACAAGCTAGAAGAAACAGAAACTGGATACGAATACCAAGTGTATTTTGCAGATGAATATAATTATAAAATTCCACTAAAACTTTATTTTGATAATGGAATTATCCATTGGGAAATTCCGGAATTCAGAGACGATGAAAAAGAAGACACGGAGCCTCTATTTCACGAATGGATGAAGGAACTATACGAAGCGTTTGAAAATGAGGTTAAAAATTATGTTTGAAGTCTATACGTATAAGAACAATTTAATTAAATACTATACGTATGTTGATAGTGAAGAGGAAGCAGATAGATATGCCAAAAAGCAGAAATGGAATATCTATTGGGTAAGAAAACTTTAACAAACAGAAAAAAATAAAAAAATAAAGCTGAAGATTTATCTTCAGCTTTTTTATATTTCAACTAAATAATTAAGACATGTACTATATATTCTCTATATAAGACTATATATAAAAAATATTAAATAAATAAGTAAAATACAAACTATAATTCAGAAATATAATTCACTATTTTTATATATAGTATATTATTCAAATATAATAGTATTTATGCATGGGGAGAGTGTAGATTTTGAAGTTATTACCTTAATTAATGCCTTTAAAACAGCATCCATTAAGGTATTTGAATTAGAGGTTAATTTTACAAGTGTGAATAATTATGTTATAATAGGTATATAGAGATAACTTATGGTGGATTATGAACTAATAAAAATAAAGGTGCGTAATCATTAAATTAGGGAAGTTATTTAAAAAAACAAAAAGGGAGAATGAAATGAATGGCACTTAAAACCGTATATGGGTTGGTTAAATATAACCCTAATCCAAAGGAGAAAAAAACTTCTGATGGAGTTATAAGAGCACTTTGCAGGGTTACCGGAGAAGATTGGGACTCAATTTATTTAAATCTATTAAAACTTGGATTTGAACTAAAAGTTATGCCAACTGATAGTGTGGTTTGGAAAAAATATTTGGACGGTAAAGGTTTTGTTTATCATAGTATACCTGTTGAAAAAGGCGTGAAGAGACCAAAGGTTGAAACTTTTCTTAGAGAACACCCAACGGGGACGTACATACTAAGGGTAGCAGGGACTATCCTCGCGTGTGTAAACGGTCATTATTATACGATGTACGATTATAACGATAGTGCGATATATGGGTATTATGAAAAAATCTATTAATTAATTTTAATATAAAAGGAGAATTTTTATGGCTGTTAAAAGTAGAAATAAATATTATAATCCAAACCCCTTAAAAAAAGAAACAGGAGATTGTGTAGTACGGGCAATTTGTAAGGCTACGGGGAAAGACTGGGATACAGTGTACACGGAAATAGGTAAACTAGGTTTTGAGATGAAAGAGCCCCCTAATTACAGAAATGTTTGGAAAAAGTATCTTGAAAACAATAATTTTATTTATCACTCAATACCTGTTAAGAAAGGAAGTAAACGACCTACAGTAGCTTCTTTTGCAGAAACTCACACTAAAGGAACATTTGTGTTGAGGGTTGCTAGACATATTGTTACGTGTGAGGATGGTTATTACTATGATTTAAATGATTTTGCAGATAGTGCGGTATACAGTTATTATGAGAAACCTTAAGGTAAAAGGGTAAATGGTAAGAAATATATAATAGAGAAAAGCGTGTATAACCTTTCTACACTTAGGTTTTACACGCTTTTTGCTGAACAACCCCTAAATTTTTACCTCATTATTAATATTGATGATAGAATATATAAAACAAAAAAGGAGAATTTATTATGAAATTCAGAAAAGTAGAAAGAGATAGTACTGGTGGAATGTATGGTCGTTATGAGTGGAAAGGAAAAAAGAACAATCACAAAGTAACAATCTTACACAGATGGAATGCTGTATTAATTGAGGAGAATCTTAACGTGAAAACTGGGTATGTTGTGCAAATTGAAAACAAGGAAGGAAATGTAGTTTATGATTCTCGAAACGAGAAGAAATATGCATATAACACTTTAGAACTTGCACAAGATATTGCGAAAATAGTTATTGCTAATATAGCTCAAAAAAGCAAGCCAAGAATGAATGTACCGGTTAAACTAGAAGCGCTAAAGGAACTAAACAATATGTGGCTAGAATTTCTAGAAGAAAATAAATTTTATTTCTTGCTAAGTGATTCAAATAATGAAGCAATTGATAAAATGAAAACATATGAGATTATGGGGATAGAAAAGCATTTCCGTAACTCGGGTTCCATTGAAGACAGAAATCACTGGGTAGTTAACATCGTATTTAAAAAAGGTAATGAATGTTTTACTATGGATACTTCAGAACATAGCGTTAGATGGGATTTTATTAATTATTCAACTATTGAAAGCAAAAGAAATAATGACTTTTATCATGAATTTGAATCTCTTTTTAATAGAAAAGAATGTAATCAATTCTTAAATAATTTCCTATTTGACGTGTTGAATGTAAGCTTAAAACTAAATTTAAACGTAGATGAAGCAGCTTAAGTAATAATAAGAAAATAAATTAGTGACATTGAATACATATTATTCAATGTCTCTTCTTTTTTAATAGGTACTAATAGTATAATTTAAAAAAATAAGGGGAATTCATACTTATGACAATTATTAAGCTAAGTGTAAGAGAAATTAGAGAAAGAGGTATTTGGGATAAAGTTTGTGATTACAATAGCTGGAGTAAAGATATCTTTGATGATGGTGAAATTCACGAATTAGATGAAATTGAATTTGATGATAGAATTTTAGAAAAAGAAACAGATTACACAGAAAACACTAAATTAACTTATACCTATAACGTTAAAGAGAGCTACACGAGCAATTATGTTAATTGGAAAGTTCAAGAATTAGAAGCATATAATTTATATGATGCTTGCTACCAACTCGCTAAGGAAATAGGATATGAGAGTATATATGAAGTGAAAAGAATAACAACACCTCTAAGGGAACGACAAATACTTGAAGTAGTATTCATGAGTGATGATTCTAAATTAGTAATATATCAACTGAAAAAAGCACTTTAGTATATTTGACTACAATATTAATTATAATTCGAAAATAAGTACATGACGCTGTGTAATCAGTGTCTTTTTTAAAGTTATTTCACTTGTATATTTTTTCTTAACTTGTTATATTTAACTTACAAACGTACGTTTGGTAATTAATAATTATCTGATAAAAGGGGATGAAGTATGGAAAAAGAAATTAGTGTTTTAAAAAGGATAAAATACCAAAGATTTTGGAATCTAATTGAAGAGGTTGCGAGTAAGAACATAGAAGACGTACATCAAATCAACAAAGAGATTACAAATATATTAGTCAATCGTGCAGTGAAGGAAATAAACGATTTTGACAGGGTTGGTGCTAGGTACATAGCCGATTTACATGAGCATGTGGATTTCTTACAAGGGTTACAAAAAGCTGGATACACATTCACAGATGATGGTTTAAGCTATTTTGCTGGCTGGCTAATTGTACAGGGTCTTGATACATTTAAAAAGGTAGTAGAATATCCTGAAACACTATTAGACCTAACGGAAAAAGGCGTATTGCCTGAAAACGAGGGACTTGCATATTGTGCGGACGATGCTTACGAGGTAAAGCGGAGACTTCAATTAGAAAAGAAAAAAGATTTTGAAGACGAAGATAAATTTATTATGCTGCTAAATGAAGAGTTATACTTAGCACGAAGAAGTTTAAACCAAGAAGAAGAGGATATATAAATGAATACTGATATGTGGGTTAGTTATTTAGAAGACTACAAGAATGAAAATGTACTTGATATTTCCGAAGTTTATCCAATACTTGAGAAGCACCAAGTAAGCAGACCTTTTAAGCGGAACAACTGCTCCACGTTATTATTGAAATTTAGAGGTATAGAAAGTTTTCTTTATCATGCTGAGAATGGATTATCTCTCGTAAAGATACCAGGAATGGATAAGACGTTTTCAATTGACGAATATATATTACATGTTTGTCCGGAGTTAAGAAAAGAAAAGTCTAGAACTAAAATTCAATTAATAAAAAATGTGTTTCTAGGATATTTCCGCCTTGCACTATCATTCGGTTATATAACAGCTGTTGAGAGAAAAGAATAGATAAAGTAATACATACAGCAATACCTAAAGTCATTTAATGAATAAGTTAAATGGCTTTTTGTTTTCTCCTCACTTTAAATTTAGTGATAAAATAGTAAAAAAGCGAGGATAAGCATAATGAAAACAGAATACGTACAACAAGACACAGTATTAATTGAAGATGTTAAAAAACTAACTTTAGACTGGAAAGAATTTTTTGAGGAAAGTAAACTAGATTTTTTACTTAATGATTTAGATTCTGAATTAATTGAGGATTTATTAGAGTTTGAAGTCTGCCAATTAAATAAGTATATGGATGATTTAGGAATAGGGACAGGAGAACAGTTTTGGAGAGTGCATCTTACCTTTGAATACATGGGGAGCAAGTACGAACTAGATATTCAGGAAACGGAAACAGAATGGTATAATTGCAACTATGAAGAAGGCGGAGGAGAAGATGTTTACGCGCACTTTGAAGAGACAATTAACAAAATGGTTACCAAAGTAGTTTTAAACCCATTCTTAACTGAATTCTTATCTCCTAAATATAATCTTAACGTATCATTTACTTAAAATGATATTTAAATTATACTATCTTAAGGGGAACGTACGTTGGGTTAATTTTAATTTGTTGTACTTTATGATTGATTTATCTTAAAAACGTGCTAAATTTTTAAAAAATTTAGCGAGGAGAAAACTATGAAAAACTACAACCACTCTCAAAAAAATGCTTATGTTGGTAAAAGTGCCCGCAGTTCTATTTATCAAGGAATTGTAGATAACTTAAAAGACCAAGGTATTAACGTTAGCATTGTAAAGAGAAAGTTCAATAAATAACAGTATAATTCTTAGCGACTCTATTATTTTCATAATAGAGTTTTTTAAAACCTAAATGTATAAAGATGGTAAAATAAAAGAAAAAAGGATGATTATGATGCAAGAGTACACAATTGTTAAAACAAAGAAAGAGAAATTTCGTGGTTTGGCAAGTATGGTTTTTAATATGGTGGACTATGTTGGTTATTTTGATGGCTACTTGGAACTGAGAAGTAAATTTACTAAAGAAGAAAGCGAGACAAAGGAACTGCTATGGAATATCTATGTGAATGGATTACCAGAAGCACAAAATCGTCATGATAATAATAGTGAATATGACAAGTACATTCAGCAAACATTGGACTTTGTTACAAGTATCCTAGATAAATACGTTCCTGTAGAGGACCGTATATATGGAAATGGTATTAAATTTGAATTTAGTGACCTTACAGAATTTTTAGATGTACCAGAGGTGGAAGGGTGGAAAATAGGCAGCCCATTTACATGGATTCTTAGTAACGATGTCCAGGTTAGAAAAATTAATTTAGTAACAAATGAAGATGGGAAATGGTTAAATCATATTTATGGTTATGCTTGTTATGAACCTTTAAATAGTTTTAAAGAGGAAGTAGCTAAAATGAGCGCAGGACAATATGAAGTGGTATCTACGGGCAAGAGGTTTGATATCATTGGAGAGTTGTTTGGAAATACTGAGATAGTAGTAAATCATGATGATAAGAATACACACAGTATTTTTAGCTTTCAACATGAACAAGAGCCAGCTGAAAATAAATTTAATGAACTTAACTACATTAATTACGATTATCAGAAAGAAGAGGAATGCTCGGTATGTAATAGTGGTGGTTGTCCATCCTGCGACACTTCAGGATTTTATGGAGAACGAGTGTTTTAATAACAAATAAGAAAAGATAATAAATTGATAAAGGCAGAGGTATGCTCTGCTTTTTTTATTGAAATAAGAGGGAAAAAATGTATAATTTTAAAATATACATATATAGAACTTTTAAATAGATGGGAGATATTATGAAAAAATATATTTATGTCATGGCACTTATTGTTTTACCAATATTATCGGCTACTTTTGTTTATATGCAAAAACCTCAAAAAGAAGCATACTATTTAATGAACTTGGAAGGAGAGAGTGAGCATTGGAAGGTTGAGAATGCTACTATTTTTGTAAAGCCAGATAGCAGCTTTTTAGATGGAGGGAATATTACTTACTCAGGTAATTCAAAAGAAATAAGTAAAGGTGGAAATATTCTGGATGGGGACTTAACTATTTTATTTTTAGATAAGAAACCTCAAAAATCGTATTACAAATACTTAAATGAAATTGTTGAAGAGGACCCTGACTTATTTAACAATAAAGAGGCAGTGTCAATACAGGGTGGAACCATGATAGACGATGTACATACATTTCAAATGACTGATTACAATAAAAAAGAAAAAAGTGCATATTTAAGTGGTGCGTCTATTGATGCTAGTTCTTCAAATACTTCGTTTAAAGGGGCTACAACACAATATGTAATGGTCCACTGGAAGACAAAAGATGGAAAAGAACATGATGAAACAATAGAGTTAGGGATAAAAAATAAAGACGAAATCGAAAACGTGTTAAAATCTGTAGATATAGATAATGAGTAATAGAAAAATCAATATACGATAAAATGAAGATAAATTGGAAGGAAATAATTACTGGTTCCCTCTTTGGATTTAGTAACGGCATTTTAAGTGTGGCTGATGGAATGCATAGTGGAAATGGAATGGGTATTGCTATTGGTATAAACTCTATTATTGACGTAATTTATGAGAAAGTAAATGATGATGTTAGAACTAATCGAAAAGAAGCCTTAGAAAGCCCATTAGCTTATGCATTCCTTCTTGAACAAAAACTCTTGAATGAATAAAACTTAAACCTCTACTTAGTATTTGTATATTAAGTGGAGGTCTTTTTATGTTTGAAATAATCAAGTGAATAAAACGCTAAAAATACTTGATTTAATAGACTGTTCGTTATATTAAATTAAGGATTATATAGGATGGAGGTGAAGCATTGCAATGAAAAAAATTGTGATTATACTTATTGTGGTTATCTTAGGTTTGGGCGGATTTATCGGTTGGAAATTTTTCTTATCGGATGACAAAGGTAAAGAGAAGAAAGAAGAAACGGTAAAAGTAACGGATTTATCAGCAGAAGAATTGCTTGCTTTGACTGTTAAACCTGAGGGTGAAGAAGCGGAAGTTTCAACAGAATTAGCAGATGGTGCAAAGATTAGATTACAATATGATGTAGTTTTAGAGAATGAAAAAGCTAAAACAGAATTTACTAATAGAAGTTCACAAATGTCATCCACTACGTTAGAAACTTTAATGTCTAAATCTAGTGATGAAGTATACGGCACAGCTGGCAAACAAAACTTAGAATTAGCTCTTAAAAAGAGATTCAATACATGGATGAAAGAGGGAAAGGTTATAGCTGTTTATGTAACAAAAATTAGTATTAGTTAAGAGTTGCTATTTAGGTAGCAGCTTTTTTTATTAGGAGCAAAAAAATAACGTGTTTTCACAAATTTTTATTTAATCTAGTACAATCTTTTTAAATAAATAAAGACAAAAACACTATGTAGTGAGAAGGAGAGAATGAAATGACGAACTATAAGTACAGTGAAGAAGATATGGCAAGAATGTGTGAGGTAGCGGTAATCTTATCAGGTTTTAATACTGAATGTGGTGACCTGCATGATTTTTATTCCGAACATGTTAAACCATTATTTAATGCATGGTTATTCAACAATGGTGAAGGGGTTTACAAAGCTAAAGATGAAGACGAAAAAGCTTATATAACAGAATTTGCAAACCGAGTAGCACAAGAACTGTATGAAAGAAACCCAGTATAACAAGAAATAATGCATAGTAATAAATATTAGAACCGACCTGTAGTTGGTTCTTTTTTTATAAGAAAGTACTTTAAGAAGCTATAATTTTACGCGAAAAAGCCACTATCTTATGTCAAGGTAGCGGCTTAAACTCAGTTATTTCTTTTTAGTCCTCTTCTTAGAGGAATTCATACCCATTCGGTAACTAACACCAAGTAGGAGAAACTGAACCGTGACGAAAAAGAAAAAGAACATGAATGCACCATTATTGTAACTAACTAGATGTGCAAATGTTCCATCTACAATAGAACCATAAATAATAAAAATTAAAACACCTAAGGATATAATGGCGTATTTCCGGCGATTGTCTAAGGACTTAAAATGCTCTATTGCTTTTTGAGTCTTAGTTAACTTTTTTCTTGGTTTTCTTTTAGCTTTTGAAGGAGCCTTTGTTGTTTTAGAAGTGCTAGTGCTTCTTGTGGTAGCAGCCTTTTTTCTAGGTGCAGTTTTTTGTGTTTGTTTAGAATGTGAACTGTTTTGCGGCAAGTCGTTTTTACCGCTCTTTTTAGGCGTAGTGCTTGTCTTGGTTTTGCTACTTGTTCTACTTTTAGTAGATTGCGTAGTCTTTTTGCTGTAGGTTTTTGACTTATCATATGTAGTGCGTTTCTTAGTTAAATCTATTGTATTTTTTGCTGTGTTTGGCATGAAATAGTCCAAAACCTCCTTGTAACTTACTTAGGTTAGGTAATAACAGGTTATTACAGAACTGATGTTCCGTCAAGGGGAGAGTGGTACGGATAATACCGTACCTTTATTAATCCCGTTAGTTTTCTTTTTTAGGTTGAACAATTAACTCAAGACCCGCTCCGTGAAGAACTTTCAATAGTGTGTCAATAGTGTAATTTCCTGCACTTGTCACTTTAATGACTTGAGGATGATGCATACCAATTTTTTTCGCTAAACCTCTAATGCTCAAGCCATCTTGTTTAGTTTTTTCACTAATAGCTTTTACAATTTTAAGTTTTGGTTCGCTAATGATGTAATAATCTTCTGGAACATCCATAATATCTTCCAAACTTTCGTAGGTTACTTTGTTCTCGTTTTCTTTCAAAGTTAACACTCCTTTAAAGTGGTAATATTTAAATTACCATGTGGTAATAGTAAAGATACCATTTTTGAAATGAAAATACAAGAGTGGAATTATTGATTAATAAATAAGGGAGTTAATTTTAATATCAATTCAATTGCTAACATTTGTATTTATGAGGTGACTTTAGAATTAAAATAAATCTATGTTTTGAAGTAATACTGATTCTATTAAACTATATTCCGTGATATAATCTTCTTATTCTAGACAAAGTTACCATCTTAAGGAGGAATAGGTTTTGAACCCTAAATTTTCATCGAGAAATAACACAAAAAAATGGATGCTTGCAGCAGGTATCGCAGTGGCGCTGGCTGGATGCGGAAATGATGAAGACCAAGCAGGTGATTCTAACATGATACCTGAAAAGGTAGAGGCACTATCGAATGACCAAGGGGACAGTAATCAATCATCTAGTAAAGATACGTCTCTTCAACAAAGTCAACAAAACGGCGATGTGACCAAAAAGGATACAGATGATATAGAGCTGACTGTTCCTGAAGAAGAAGAGGTAGACCCAGAGTTACTTGCTTCGGCTCAAAAGAAAATGGATGAAGGAAGAGAAGATGAACTTACAATTGATGAGGAAATTGCATTAAGTTCAGCTATGCAAACAACGACTAACCAAGAAGACCAATTAGAAGAACAAGGAACAAATAAGCAAGAGTTACTGACAAGCGGAGCCGCTAAATTACGAAGTGGTCAAAAAATTTCTGATGCGGAAGAAAAGGTTGTAGAGGAATATGCTTCTGTAAATGATAATTCAGAGCTACTAACTCTTTTACAAAAATTTAGACACGAAAAGAATGGTAATAAGTATGATAAAAAACAAATAACAGAAAGTGTAGGATATGGAGATACATATACTCTTTACGAAAAGAAACATATAAAACAAGACGATAAAGTTTATAGTGCAGTACATATGCCAGACGATTATTATGTAGATGATATGACAATTGATATTGCAGAAAAGGCAAAAAGCGGTGCTGGTTCAGATATGAAGTTGAATGAAAAAGAGACACAAAAATTTATTGAACAGTATTTGCCTAAAGATGCTAACTTTTTGGAGTTTTTAGAGGGGATAGAGACTAGTGACTATGGGGATAAACATCAGTTCAAATTTGAAAGTAAACAGTCAGCCAAGCGCCTTAAGGATGATGGTAAAATTACTGTAGATGTATTCACATCCCACTATGATAAGGATGGAAACGAACATCAAGATACACAGTTTATAGACAGCATAAATATTAGAGCCTCGCACCCTAATATGCATGCGCAATAATAATTTTAGCATTAAAGTGACCTTGAAATATAGAGGGTCGCTTTTTTGTTTATTTCCAAAAAGGTTTACAAACGGCTCATTCGTGATATAAAAATAAAAAACATTAAAGGGGAAACGGAAATGAGTCAAATGAAAACTTTAAACAATATGTTGGAAATATCTAATTGGAAGTTACTTTTACATATGTTAAAAGGAAGATTGAAAAATCATTATAGATTGTATTTGTTTGGTGATGGAAAGGTAATAACAACACCAGCTGCAAAGGAACCAATGGAAATGCTTCGGGCTGAACCAGGATATTATCGAGTGTATTGCTTAAAGGTTTCTACGGTGTCCAGTATTAAGAGAGAACTGAAAGAGGAACTAGACACTATTCTTCCTGAGTTAAATAGCTCATTTAATACAGATAAACAATCAGTCATGACGTTACCTAATCTATTAGAGAAAACAGTAAACGTGAGGAATGCTTAAATACTTGAGCATTCTTTTTTCGTCTTTATATTTTTAAAAGATATTTGTACGCATTTTATAAAACTGTTTTATACTATTAAAAAATGAGGTGTTTTAAATGGAAAACCAATATGCTTTTCAAAAATTATTTGTTCGAGAAGATGTAGAAAAGGTTATGCAACAAACTCAAGATTTGTTAATTGCAGAGTACAGGGAAAACGATGAAGAAGTTTTGAATCCTGAAGATGTATGGGGATATAATAATGTAATTACTTTAGATATGATTCCAGAACTTTTTAGCCGTTTAAAGAAACATGATATTCTAGATACGAATCTTGTGGTTCACTTTACGGTGCTAAATCCAGAAGATAGTTACCAAACGATGAGTTCAAGGGTTATTCTTTTTGATGACCATAGACCAATATTTGTAGAAGGTTTTGACCATTTTATTGATGAAGTGGAAGGGAACTATGAAAGAAGTTATGTAGGGTTACTTAAAGAAGGGTTTAGAGATTTAATAGAAGCAGTTCTTATATACGATAGGTACGAAGAAATAACAACCAAAGAAATGTAATAATTGAATATGGTCTAACTATAAATTATAGTTAGGCTTTTTAAATTCGAAATAGATAGGAGAACAAAATGAAAGAGCTGTTTGATGTTTACACGATGGTTCATATAATTGAATATAAATTGTTACTAACAGAATTGGAAGAAGAACTTTCTAGAGGTGAATATTTGTATAAGGTGTTTTCAAATTTGGAAGAGGCTATTAATGCTCAGGAGTATAAAGGAAATCATATGCCGCTAATTGAGATAATGTCTAAAGATAATAAGAGAGCTATTAAAGTATGGACAGAAAATGATGACCAGTTACAGATAAGAATGGGGCTTCTAAATCAATATAACAGTGAAGTGCAAATAAAAATAGGCTTTAAAAAAGAAGAAGATAAAGAATATAATTATGAAAGCTCTGGTATGCATAACATGTCTTGCGATGCACATGCATTATTAAGTTGGATAAAGAGTTCGTTGTTCTTAAATACTAGATAAGAGGGGACTAACCTTATAAAAGGAGAGACCACTTCTTGTGAGGTAGCTTAAATTAGGTTATTTAAAACATATAGATAAGCATATACAAAATATACAACCAACAGAGCAGAAGAACGCCTATGGGCTTTTGTTTAGGAGAGAACGGTAGTGAACTCCTTTTTATATGAGTCATCTATGAGGATATAACTAACTGAATGAATAACAAAGCGGTAGAATCATTAGGGAAGAACGTAGAAGGTGTTTTTTATTCTATGTGATTATGACTAAATAGAACTTATAAGAGATAAATAAGAAAAGATAAGAAGAATATACGTAAATGCGTAGCAAATTAATTTGATATTCGGTAAAATAGATAATGCCGAAACAACGTGTAGGTAAAAGTAATGTGCAATTGTAATTCGTGCTGCTTTAAATTACATAGTTATGGTTGTTTAAGATTCTCTATGTAGCTGGCAGCTATAGCTATGCCTATGTATATCTTTTGAATTCTGCATTTATTGTTTTATTTAGGAGCGGGAAGCTACATATGTGTGCCCCTGTTATGTATTTTTTGCATAATATATTTAGTAATGCGAAGCTTTATGAACCACCAAGGGGGAATAAGGTCTTTTCAGGGTGTTAAAACGGAGTGAATAAGTGCAATAGTAGTGCATATTTAAGAATAAATAAGGTGAATTCAGAATGGTATAGAGTACATATAGCTACTTATACAATATAAGCAGCGCTGTGTAGAGTTAGGGGAGTAACAAGCGAATGCGCTAAATATAAATTGTGGGAGCCCGTAAACGAAGTGAGGGCGTGTTTTTTTGTTTAAAGAGCTACGCAAGGCGTAGAAGCAGCTCGCTGCTTTTCTTTATAAAGACCACAATAAAGAATGATAGATTGGAAGGAACAGACGATGACAAACGAGCATATATTGAAATGCGTAAAATCCATTTTTGGAAAAGAAATTGTAAAGAACGCATATGCAGAAGACCTTGGTGCTTATGATGAAAAGATAGACGTTATAACTGAGAAGGATATTAATCTGGGAAAAATGGTTATAAATGTTGAATTCATTACGGGAGCAACAGTAGAGATATGGTCAACTGAAGCCGGTGGAATTAGCAAAATATAAGTAGAAGGTGAGATTGAAATGAATGCATTATTAGCAAGAGAAGAAAGACAGTACATATTAATGTTAATGGATACCTGCGATAGTGAAGTAGAGGAATATCTTCTGCAAAAAGGTGTCAATATTACACAAACGGATGAAAAGGAATCTGACATGGTTTTAGTCACTACACAACTAACAAAAGAAGAACTTTCTAATTTAGGGTGCGTTTCCGGAGTATATAAAAGAAATACATAACAGTTTAATTAGAGTATGAACATTATAAAAACCGCTAATAATAATTAATTTATTATTAGCGGTTTTTATACTATTTATTTTATCCACCCATTGTGCGAAACAAAGAATAGAAGAATGCGATTACACCTAATGAGCATAAGCTAGTAGTTAAAACACCGAATGATAAAAATATATTTAGGTTAGAACTTTTCTTGTAACGAATAATGAAAGGAATTGAGTAAATCAAACCACCTACCAAATAAGCTCCCCATATATACATGTTAATCTTTGCTGAAAATATAATACCTTTATCGCTTAAAAAATAAATAATAAAAAAGAGGTTTAGTAGAAATATTAAACATAATAGCGCTTTCTTCAAAGGGATACCTCCTAGCAGTTATTTACATTAAATTTACCAATTTTATCAAATAATATCAAGCGTATTCTAAAATTGTATAGATTAAAATTAGAAATTCTGTATTTTGAAAGCAATCCTGCACTAAATTACATACAATAATAAATAATGAAATAAATGGTATTACATGAAGGATAAATTTAGTCGTTATAATTATTGCAAATATGAGAAGTTATAGATAAGCTTTATATATTAGAAAGGATATGGATATATAATGAACAAAAAAGAGTTTATAAACTTAGTAGATAGAAAATTAATTCAGAAATTAGATATTAAAAGTATTCATCCTTATGAACCAATACAAGTACTTAAATGCCCAAAAGATTGGACATGTATAGGTACTGGGAATTATGCAGCTGTATTTGTTTATAAACATGATAATGACTTTGTTGTTAAAGTGTACGCAGATGGAAGGGAGGGTATTGAAGAAGAAACCGAAGTATATAAAAGGTTAGGTGAACATCCGTCATACTCTGCCCTTATGCATCGGGGAGCTAACTATCTTATTTTAAAGAGAATTAAAGGAATAACACTATATAACGCTTTAATAAAGGGAGAAAGAATATCAAAGCAAGTGATAAAGGATATTAATATTGCTTTAAGGTATGCAAGAGAAAAAGGACTAAACCCAGTAGATGTTCACGGGAAAAACGTAATGATGTACAAAGGAAGAGGCTATGTAGTAGATGTATCCGATTTTCTTAAAGAAAAGAAAGACACAAAATGGAGAGATTTAGAAAGGGCGTATTACAAAATATATTTAAAAATACTATATAAGCACCCTATACCTGTTCCTAGCTTTATATTAAATCTGGTAAGACGGTCTTACAGGTATTTTAAACGATTCACTAATTTATTTAATAAATGGGCTATGTAGTTAAAGTAAAATTTTAAAAGGTTATTTAGAATTATTATAAAATACTATTTACAATTGCCATTTGTGTGTTATAAGGTAATTGTATTTTTTATTACTACAAAGGAGTGTTTTTATTGAGTAATCGTTTAGAGGTATTTTTAAATAAAGAGTTAGCTAATTTTAATGTTTTATTTGTTAAATTAAATCAGTACCATTGGTATGTGAAAGGGGAGGGTTTCTTCACTTTGCATGAAAAATTCCAGGAATACTACGAAGAGTTAGTAGAATACATAGACGAAATTGCTGAAAGAAACTTAATTATTGGTAATGCACCAATTGGCACATTGAAGGAATACTTAGAATACACAACTTTGAAAGAAGAAGTTGAAAAAGACTTAACCGGTAGACAAATGGTTGAGCGAACATTGGCTGACTTTGAAACTATCTCAAATGAATTACAAGAAGGTATTGAGATTGCTGGTGAAGAAGATGACTCAGTAACTGAAGACTTACTAATTGGATTTAAAACATATTTTGAGAAAAACATCTGGATACTTCGCGCATATCTTAAAAACTAATTTATTATATAAAACACCTCTGCTTAATTTAATTTTAGCAGGGGTGTTTTGCTTTCTATTAAAAAAACTCAGCCATAAAGCTGAGTTAATGTGTTTAGCTGCGTCCGAATTCAATAGCAGCAACTTGCGAAGTAATAAAAGTTCTGTTTTTCACAGTTACTTTTTCCTTGTTTGCAAAGCCATCTGTAATTCTAGACACCTCGTTGTCGGGTAGATTTTTAAAATTATATTCATACATGCCGTTTTTATCAATATTATGCAATTTGACTGTAAGATTCATCTTTTTATCCATTTCAACGTCCTCCAAGTTCTTCGTTCAGTTTATAGTGAATTTCTTAATTAAATATACTTTTGATTCCATAATAACGAAAGGGATTTAAGAGATAATACAGTGCATCGTTTTAAATCATCGTAATCGCTTTTAACAATATGGATTTTTCTGTCTGTCTTTTGTTTTACTGAATATATTTTGTAGTCAGGGTCCTTTTTTAGTTTCTTCACTTCGACTAGTTGTAATTGAAGTTCTTCTAATAATACCATATCTTGGTTCAAGCGATTTTCAGCAGAACGGAGAATTTCAACTACAGGGATATTAACAAAATCAAGTATACCATTTATATGTCTCATAACATCAGAGAAAGCACGGTGATTTTTCGAATTTAGTGTATCGCTTAATAATACATCTAAAGGCTTGTGCTTTAGCCGTTTGTAAGATTCAATGTCTGTTTCAGTATATTCCTTATGGGAAACTAAATAGAAATAATGGTTTTTAAGTATATTTTGGACATCCGCTCTCAATATTGAAGATACGTAAGCGGAATTTAAACAAACATCTTTAAGTACGTTCTCAATAATGATGAATTTATTATTAATTACAGTTCTAGTTACGTTAATTAATGGTTCAACGAAAGTAAATAATAAATCTTCAATTGTCAGACCGTATTTTTCTTTTCCTTTGATATCGTTACTGTAGGTTTGAATATTTTTAATAATTCCTTCTCTCCACACAACTAGGACTTCTTCAATAGCAACCTCAGATAACTTGTCAGTAGTACTTTTGGCGAGTGGTAAAACAGCACGAATGTCTTTGACTATCTTTTGATAATCTCTATCTGAATAGACAAATGAATCTGCATACGGATTAACGTTATTAATAAAATTTATAATCTCAAAATTATCACTTAGTAGTTTGTTAATGGTTACTGGTTTTGGAAAATAGTTTGGATTCTCTTTTCTAAATAACTTTGCCGAGGATAAATCTTTTGTAAATACTTCAGAATTAAGCATGTTTAAAAACGGGTTTTGTCTCATTTTATAGTCTCCTTAGAGAGAAGGGTTAATCCTTCTCTTATATTTTAAAAATTTTACCACGTAAACAAATTATTGGTTAAATTAAAGTAAGGATATGTCATACTAAACTCTAGTAGAAAAATAGAGCAGGGTAATTCTTTTGAGCGTTAATTAAAAAAGCGGAAAATATTTCTTTGTTTTTTTGAAAGGCTGATAGAATATTAAAAACTAATATTCAACAAAGGAGAAGAGCAATGAATAATGTTGTTTTCAATCAAACTGATAAACTGAAAATTTGGGGAAGCGGTACAGAGGAAGAAAAATTTGAGTATTTATTAAATGCACCTAATATAATGAAAATATTATCTTTAATTAAAGTCAATCTAATCTCTTTAGATGAGGTATATCAACAACAGTATGATACTTATATCTGTACCTTTACAGTTACGTTAGAATGTAATGGTAAAATACTAGTTATAAAAAAAGAAGAAAGTTTAAATCCGTATGTATGGAAACAAGAGAAAGTGAAAAAATATCACACAGAAACAAGCATAAACGATAATTTAAATACACTTGATTACATGAAGGAGATATTTGGGAACCAAGACGAAGACTCGTATTATGGAGAAATGTATATCATGCGAAATATTGAAGAATTAGAGAAAAAATATATTTATGAACACAAACTAATGACTAGAGAATTTGATAGAGCAGTCATTATTAATGAAAACCATGACTTACCTTTCTAATAATAATTCAGTGGGATACTTGATATAAAAGGAGAATTGAAATGAAAACATCTATTTTGAAGATTGCTGATACAAAGAATATATGGAATACAACTGTTGAGGAAAATGCTTTTAATATTCTACTTAAAGCACCAGAACTAGTAGATAAATTGAAAGAAACAGTAAAAAAAACAAATGTATTAGAAATGGAGTTGTTTAAAGAATCATTTCCAAGTTACAACACAGATTTGTATACATTTGAGGTTAGTATTTTCTTAAGAAATTCTAAGTTGCTGCTAAAAAAGGTAGAGTGTATAGATGAAGGACATTACTTAATGAATAATGAAATTTTCATAAGCAGTAAGATGCTTATACAAGGTACTAGAGTTGATGAATTTTCAACAAGCGATAATGAAATCAATCACCCAGCATGGAGCGCACTATTTTATTTTGACGATAAGTTAGCTTATGTAAGTAAGTTTGTTTTTAACGAGTGCTTTGAAGCATTAGAGAAAGAGTATTTATACAAAGAAAACATAATACCAAGGCTTTTTTTAAAGGAAGATATAGTCGCACCGGAAGAGTGAATGGATTAATTACAGCAAATGAAAATATAAATTTTAAAAGGTAAAATAACTATTTTTATCTATATGAATTTAGAAGTGTATGAACCCGTTCATCCAGATGATTTGCCATTTTAAGTAGACAATATATATGTAAAGGAGTGAATAACACTCCTTTTTTATGTTTCATCAAGTAAATGTGGCTTATCTAACAAGAAGTAAAATTTATTTTCCTCTACATAATGGTTCATAAACGTAGAAACACGCTTTTTAGCATCTAAATACTCATCTCTGCTTCCAAAGACTGTTTCATCTAGAAGATGTTTGAAAGACCAGTCTTGGTAAACAAGCTCTCTTCCTGTGTAGTAAACAGCGCAATATGAAGCAGCTCCCAAACCTTGTAATGCCTCTTCGTACTTGGTGTCAATAATGGACACATACCAAAGATTTTCGTTATCTGACCACTCTATGTTTCTTTCCTTCATTTTTACTCCATCAACAATTAATTCGTAATTACTGGACATCTGGGAACAGTCCCCTTTCTAAAAAATACATAAATTCACTCATATCGTTTTACATTGCCAAAAATCCGAAATATAATACAGTTACTAACTCGATTAGAAATTTTAGTAACTGTTCAAAATGATAAATACATTAATGCTTAAGGAGAATGATATGAAAAATTATTATGGTTGTCCAGTGTGCCATGCTAGACATAGTACAGAGGCTTGGACTTATAAAACAAGAAAAGAATTGGGATTAGACAATTTAGATGAGATGGATATTGTGCATATGAATGAAATTAATACTATACTTGATAGTAAAAATACTTTTAACTGTCCAAGTTGTGAAATGGCATCACTCGCTAAAGATATATATAACTATGAAAATGAAAAAATAAGACAAATAAAAGTAGAACTCAAGAATGTCTTTATAAATTTGCAAATAAATCCTGAAATGACTGCCCATATACACGAAAACAAGGAAGAACCAAAGGATGTATATAAAATCAGCTGTCAAGAAGGAGAATGGCTAATAAGTACCCCCGAATTAGATGGCTGCTGGGATTCTTTTAGTGACATGGATGAAGCTACAGAGTACCTAATGAAAAATTTATCAACGAGCTTTTTTGCTAAATACAATTAAAAGAAAGCATGTGATAGAATGGAAAACTTAAGAAAAGTCCAATCATTAATAAGAAAGAAGGCGAAAACAAACAATTTATCCTTTAAAGCATCTTTAAAAGAGAAAAAAGATTTAGGATATACATTTGAAATTGGAAATGGACAGCTTAATGGAAGATTTGAACAAGTTTACGGAGCTATTAAAGCAGCATTTGTAATAAATAAGAATGAAGAACCAACTACCTTAGTTAAGTTAGCTATAGAATATCTAACAGAAGTTACTATACAAAATGGGTACCCGTTACTTATTTTAAATAGAGATGTAGAGGATATTGAGGTAATGAGGAATTTTGGCTTTTTGAAAAACGACTTAAAATTATTCGAGTCAATTATACACGGACATAGCTACTATATTGATTATTCTAATGGTGTGTATCCTAAAATATTAAGCGAATTAAAACTATCTCTAGAAAATTTGAGTACAAGTAATCCGCTTTTTACGTTTAACCGTGAAGAAAAGCAGGTAAATTTAAACACTGAAATAGATAATAGCGGTGTTAGCTTAGAAACATTTAAGTATGTTTATGTAAATCACGAAGGCTATCTAAAATTACAGATGAGAAGTAATGACTATTATTTAATAGACGACCAAAATCATGAGTTTCTAATTGATGAGCATACTAATCTAAGCAACATATTAACTTCGATGTTAAAGGAAAACGCTGAAGAAGCTAAATTTTCTTCTTTACTAAACCCTACATTTTATTTCTTCGAAAAAAATGTTATTGAACATAAGGTAATTGCTAAGTTAGTTACAGATTACTTAATAAAAGAGGGGTATAGTCGGGAAGAGATAGAAACAGAGGCTGCTAAGGGTAAGTTTGCACGAAATTTATATTGGGGAGTCCAGGATTGGAATGTGGACCCTAAACATAAACTAACTATGGATTACACCTATTATTACGGCATCATGTATCTCTTTAATAAATACTTTGTTTTTAAGAAAGAAAAAGATGACTTTGAAATGTTTGAACATTCTTTGGATGATGCATTGAAGAACTATAGAGAAACCAGACAAAAGTCTAAGTATGATACATCTAAAAGGGATAGCTTTTTTACTGTGGATGAAGGCATCAAGGTGTTTCTAGAAAAGCTTGAGAATTTGAAACAAACAATCCAAGACAACTAAAGAAAAAAGCAAAGACTAAATACTTACTAGGAGTAAGTGGAGTCTTTGCTTTTTGTTTTGCTTAAATACTGTGCTTAAATAAACGAATAAACAATCTTGGAACCAAGGAAAGAATGTACCATACTATCTCAAATACAGCGGTATCCACAATGTCGTCTCGCAGTTGTCTTAAAAAACTGTATTCTTCTTTTTTCTTTTTATCTTTTTTCTTCTTCATCCGTAATTCACCTATTCCTTATCCCTTAATATTTAAATAAAGCGGTAATAAGCACCATCTTGCATGCCTCTTAGCTGAAAAACACGCCCTAAGGCTTTGCTATAGTTATCTATTTGCTCAAATACTTTTTCATCGCCATCTATGTTTCTATATATAGTATAAATGTTTGTTGCCTGTATGTACTCTATTTTATCAAGGATTAACTGTTTTGGACCATCTTGTTTTAAGATATCCTTTACGATATAAAAACTCTTGTTGTAGGATACTGTTTGGTTTTTACTCACTTTTCTCTCAGTATGTAGAAAATGACCTTCATGTAGATATAGAGAGCCAGTTTTAACGTTATTTTCTTCCGGAATAACATGAAGCGGAAGTACTTTTACAAGCCCTAAATATAACTTGTTTTCAGTTGTTTTTTTAACTTTATATAAAGCATCCTCATCTTCATAAACTTCGTCATAAATCGTTAAGAATTGGTCGGTTAAAATTGCTTTTTCAGAATGAATCTTTTTAAAACCATCAATCTCAGTCATATAATACATATTTATGTCACCTCGGAATGTTTGTTAAAACAAGTATACATTTTATAAAGATTAATTACTTAAAAAATAAGAAAAATTAAACAGGCTGACTTAAAATCATGAAAAAAGAAATAACCTAAGTTATTTCTAAAAACCCATTACGTTCCTCGCCATAACTACTCTATCTTTCCAGTACTTTGAATACGAAGTATAGTTAACTCCTAGAGAGGTAGTAGCCTGTAACAACGTACTATCATCGATATAAATTGCCACATGAGAAATTTGACCGGTTTGATTAATGTCAAAAAATAATAAGTCACCAGGTCTGGGATTACTTACATTGACAAGTGCACCTATTTGAGATTGTTGAGTAGATGTTCTAGGAAGGGTAATTCCACTTTCCATAAATACCTTCTGTACAAAGGACGAACAATCGAACATTTTGTTTTTCTCATATGTTCCCCCATAAAGATAGGGTATTCCTAAATACTTTTGACTGTTTGAAACAACGTTTGTAAAAATGGCTCCTCTGTCAGTGGTAATCTGAACAGTTTGAGAAGAGCTTGTCCAGTCCACACGATAACCTAGCATTTCATTAATAAAGCGAATAGGCAGCATAGTTCGCTTATTTAAAATGAACGACTCGGGTAAATCTTGCTTAACTCCATTAACAAGTGCATTGCTGCTGCCTACTACAAATTCTATTGATGTATCGTTCTTATTAATGGTTACCTTTTTTTCAGCATTAGAATATAAGACTGTAGCTCCAGTGTCTTCAGCAATCCCCCTAATTGGTATAAAAACACGATTATCTTTCATGATAGGCTCTTGGTCATAATTACGAGATTCATTGTTTATTGTTACTTTTATTGTGTCTGCATGAACATTTGTATAGTTAAAACATAAAAAAAGTCCAACGGATGACACAGATAATTTCAATATATTTTTCATTCACTATTCACCTCCATATGAGGGGTGAATACTAAAAATATGCTCAAAAATCAATAAAAAGGTAAAAAAGGTTAGTCGGAGCGGTAAAGAAAGTCAAAATCCACTTCTGCAAAAGAGTGCAGGTATGAAAAGCAGATGCTTTTGCTAATGGATATTATATATAAGTCGTTATTATAGGTGAGAAGCAGCTTATGAAACAGCATAAATGCTGAATCAATGAAATGAAGCATTTTATTATATGGAGGTTGTTTTACATGTTGTCACTAATAAATGATTATATCAATCAAAAAACAACAGAGTGGAGTGAATTGAGAAAGGAAGATATCTATTATGATATTAAAAGTAAGGTGTTAGAAAATGAGAACTCTGTAAACGTCTATAAAGTGGGTGTAATGGGCGGAATGGAACCAACATGGGATTTTGTATTCGGAATAAAATTAAAAGATAATAAGCCGTTTTTAAACTTCTTTTTAGACCATGACAGAGAAACTGAAATAGTGGAATCCATTGCGAAAGAAGGATATGAATACAAACAACACGGATGGATGAAAGAACTTATATTAGAAATGAATAATATGGACGAGGTAAAGAAGTTCTTAGATAAGCATGTATGGGGGTTTGACCCAGGTAGATTCTATTAAAAGCTAACCTGCACAAGTAGTTAATAAGTGTGTATATCTTTATGTTGAAACTTGTTATAATTCTAGAATAAGGAAATTGTATAAAGGGGATGTTACCAATTAATTTATACGAACAAATTAAAACAGAAGACTTTAAATGGAATGGGCACGTTTTAGCAAATGAAGAGTTGGATTTGCTAATTGATGCATTAGAGGAAATGGCTCATAATGACAACCCAGCTAAGTTTTTTATGCTTAAACAATTATTTGACAAAAGATACGGGGAAGAAAAAAGCTTTAATAAAAATTAATACAGAAAAAAAGCAAATGGCTGCTCATCAAAATGATGACGGTCATTTGCTTTTCTTACACTAACTAAAAAATGTCGTGATAGAATATATAAAAAAGGGGAAAATAAAATATGACTACAAAAGGTACTCTTGCAAACAATTTATGGAATGAAAAATGGGAAGAATTTAAGGAAGAAAAGAAGTTTAATATTTTGCTGACTTTTGCAGATACTCCAGAACTTATAGATTTCTTTAATCGCTGTTATATTGATGAAAATGATTTTATATCGTTTTATACTGTTACTTTTAGAGATGGAAATTCATTAATTGAAATAAAGCATGATAATGAAATGGAACTTATGATTGGTTTAACAAGTTTTGATGATGACATATTAACTATTGAAAATAAAACAAAGATGTTCGAAATGTTAGAAGATTTCCCTACGCATGCTGCAATGAAAACAATTAGCATCACTAAAGACGAAGAGCTAAAAGTGTTTATGGATTATTTTAAATTAGACATCACGGACATTCAATTTGCTAACCAAACTTACTGCGAAGGATTATACTTAAAACTCAACGAGAACCCATATTTAATTTTTAATAAAGATTCACGAGAAGATTTTATGGTTACAGAGGTTCGTAAATTTATAAGAGAAGAAGAATCTCGACTTAAAGAAAGATTTTTAGAAGAATATTCTGGTGAAAAATGGTGGGACCATTGTGACCAAGCATTAGAAAAATACGGAGAAGATTATTTTATAAATAAGAATAAATACCCTCGTATTGAGTATAATGACCATTATATTTACCAGATATCGTATTAATTTCATATGAAAGTAAAAACATTTGTGCTCGCTAACTATTCAGTATTACTGAAAGTTAAGCGAGTTTTATATTGTTCTTTATATTTCAGCATCTAAAACATTTCAGGTAATCAATTGACTTTAGTAAATAATAAGTTATAGTGTTAAAAACTAAAGAGAGGTTTTATCCTATGAAACAAGTATATATTATCCAAACAAATGCATTTAAATCTGAGAAAGAAGCTATGTTCTTTGAAAGAGTTTTGGAGATGGAGTCAATGGAATTAGTGCAATTAATTATAGAAAACCCTATTCTTCAAAAACAAGCCATTAATACAATTAATTCAGCTCATTTCGAAACAGAAAGTGCTTTTGATATTGAATTTATTTATGAAACAAATGCTCAATTGTCACATCATATTCAAGGTATAATTGAAGATGATATTCTACAATTAGCTAAATTGGTAACCAAGAAACATGGAGTAATGTTGCCTTACAAAGGTTTTGAAGTTAATTTTCAAGCTAATATGGGAACTGCTAGTGTAAGTTTTACTAACTTAGAGGCATCTTATGACCAAGATTCTGTAGAATTCGTTACTTGGCTTATTCAAAACATGGCAATGGCAATGGGGAATAAAATTATTGTAGAGAATTATGAATTGTGGATAGACCAAATTTAAATTAACAGAAAGTATATTAACTGAGTCAGGAATTTTTATTTCTGGCTTTTTTGCATGGAAAGTAAAGAGAATATGTTGTGGGAGATAGCCAGTATAGAAAAAACTTCTTTACTTTTAATAAAGAAAAGAAGTTTGAATGTGCATTATTTTGGTAAGGGAACTGATAAATCTTTTGATAGGAAAAAACTATTTTTATTTTTATGTTTCTCACAGGCATAAACAGTTGTAGGGATATCTTTCCCTCCTTCTGGATTTCTAGCCATAACAAATCCTTCTGAAACAGCTATTTTGTTGCAAGTAATGTAATTACATATTTTCATGTATTTTCTCCCTGTTAACTAAATTAAGAAAGTCCAGTATATCATTTGAATTCAGAAAAACCTAGAAATAAGTTTGAATTCAGAAAGGGTATTTTAAAGTTTTTTGAAAAGTTTCTCCCAAAATACTAAAAATCTGGTTTAATGTCAAAAACTCTAATGGGGGAAACAAAAATGAAGAAGTTAAAAAAGGTATTATTAAAAGGAACAATTAGCGTAGGATTGTTAGGAGCATCGTTTGCTGGAGGTATGTGGTATTTTAATCAGCAAGTAAACGCTAAAGATACTGAAGTAAAGGAGCCAGTAAAGTCTGTGAACTTTAAAGCTCAACAAATTCAGGCATCTAAAGCTATTTCTGAAAGATTACGTAACGAATTTAGAATGGGCGGACCAGTAAATTCATTTTCTTATAATTTTAACTCGGTAGATGCATTTACAAAAAGGCTACTAGTAACAAAAGATGATGGTTTTATTGAGAAAAAAGTAAAGAATTATGCAAAGACTATGATTGGTAGAGAATACGATGTTGACTTAGCGGCTGACTATACTTTTAATATGGTTTTTCCAGGAACGAATAAAGAATTTGTAAAAGTTACAAATGAAACAATAACTATCTATGTAGACCATCTACAATTAGATTTTGACCCCGACTATGAAAAGACGCAATTTAACAGTGATGTAGGAGATTTTTTAGAGGTAATGCAAGCGTATATCCCAGATTCATTTGCTAAAAAACACCCTAGCTTCCAATTCACCTATACTGACGAAGATAGAAAGCAGCTTTTCTTACAGTCAGTGAATTATGGAAAGAAAAAACTCCTTACAGAAAATAAAGAAGACGTTGATAAATTAGAAAAAGATACACTAGATACAATTTCTAATTTTGTTTCTGGCATGAGTGAAGCAAAAGGAAAAGAAGTAATTGTTAAAAAGAGATACACAGAGTACGAAATGTAAAAATAGAATTATGAGAAGCTCAGTTACTATTTCTGAGCTTTTTTGTCGTGAAAAGCCAGATGGGTATTGAAACTAAAGGAGAAAACTATATTTTTCACAATTTAGTATAAGAAATTTTTTATAACGGGGTGAATAAATTGAATCCAAAAAAGTTAGCCGGCGAAACTGCTGCTAGGTTTGTGAAGGACGGTATGGTTGTAGGGTTAGGGACTGGGTCAACTGTTTACTATACTTTAGTGAAATTAGGCGATATGATTCAAAATGAAGGACTTAGCATTAAGGGTGTGACTACATCATCATTTACCACAGCTATTGCCAAAGAGCTAGGTATCCCTTTAGTGGATATTGATAGTGTAGACAAGCTCGATATTACAATAGATGGAGCGGATGAGATAGACGAGAATTACAATGGAATAAAAGGTGGAGGAGGAGCTTTGTTCTTTGAAAAGATAGTAGCAAAAGCCTCTAATTATATAGTTTGGGTTGTCGATTCCTCCAAAATGGTTAAAGTGTTAGGTTCTTTTCCACTGCCGGTAGAGGTGCTTCCTTTTGGGTATTCTCATGTAAAAAGTGCTATAGAAAGCAAAGGCATTACAGTAGAGTTGAGAAAGAAAGATGGCAGAAATGTTGTTACTGATAGCGGAAATTTCATATTAGATTTATATGTAAATAAGATAGTTAATATAGAAGAGTTAAATGAATTTCTTAATAACCTTACAGGTGTTTTAGAACACGGGTTGTTTATTAAAACGGCAGATACTATTATTGTTGCTACTGAAGAAAGCACTCAAATTATACATACAGAATTTAATAACAAGTAATAGTTAAAAGTCGCGGATAATAGGTCCGTGACTTTTTTTGATTTTAACATAGTGATATTTCTAAAAAAACAGTACAAAAACTAAGAAAAAGTTCAACTTTATTGTTGAATTTTCTCAAATTCGTTGTATAAAAGTAAAAAAACAATTCCCACATAAAGACAAAGGGATAACAAGAGGAGAAATTAATCATGAAAACAACAAAACTTATTTCTGGAACTGAAAAAACGTTAAAGAAAGCGCATTTGCTTACTAAAACTATGTACAATTCAATGGTAACTGGTTTGAACGAATATAAAAAGGATAAAAAACAAATCGATTTAGAAGTAGAACAAAAGTATATTCATAGTGAACATGCAAGGTTAAAGAGACAACATACAGAAGTCTTAGAGTTACGTGATGAATTACGTGAATTAGCTAACACTTTAAATGGATTAAATAATCAATTTCGAACTTATGACCAAAAAGTGTTTCGTATGAATGCTGAATTTAAGCAACTAGAAAAAACACTTAAAGCTATGTCTTATGAAGACCCTAAATACCAAGCGCTTTTGGATGAAAAGGACGAATTGGAATATCAACTAAAATTCAGAACAAACAAATTAGAAGAAGCTAAAGCTAAAAAGGAGAAAGAAGAGGAACTTTATAAAGACAAAGGTCTTCAATATGAAAAATTGCTTAAAAAGCATAATAAAGAATGGACTGAGTTTCAAGATAGAAACGCACAAATCTTTAAAACTAATCTTACTAAAGTGGAGAAATCTAGCGAAGTCACGTTAGAAAAAACAGAAGAGTTTGAATACGTACTAAATGATACATCAAACAATGTATATCACATTGAAGATGTGCCAGTAGTTCAAAAAGAAAAACGTTCTATGAGCTTCATAACTCACAATCCTGCTACTAAAGCAAGACTAGGTAAAATTAATTCTGAAGAAGTAAATAATAATTTAATTTTAGAAGTACTTGATATTAGCGAGAAGTTTAAATTAAAACTTCCAGGATTAGAGATTAGGAAAGATAAAGAGGTTGTTTCGTGTCATTATGAATACTTTATGCTCGTTTCATACAATAAGGATGAGGATGTTTTACAACTTTGCGACGTTATTTGGAACGATGTAACTGGTGATGTAGAAAGACTTGAAAAAGTAGCTAGTGGAAAAGGACAAAATTTAAACAGCCTTGTTTGGATGACTGATGACGAAGAAAAAATGGAGTTATTCTCTAGAAGTCTCACTAATCTATACGAAGATATCATTCGTGCAAAGTCTGAGTTTAAAGAATGTGGTGAAGTAATTTACCAAGATGTTGATTGAAAAATACGTTTGTTAACTAAATAACTATCTAAATATCATACAGAGAAGAATAAAAATCCAATATAAAAGGAGAGCTACATAGTTATGAAACAATTAGTTTTAGAAATGGAAGATTTAAGTATTGAAAAGGATGCAACAATTGAGAATATTTTAAGGGATATGGGAATACCTGAATTACCTGAAAAGAAAGTACTAAATTTACCAGACGGATTTGCTAAGAAAACAGCAATTGGTGCTTTAATTGGAGGTATAGCGGTTACAAGTATCTTAAGTATTAATAAGATTGGACATGATGCTGCTAATATGGGTAAAAAGCTTTCGCTTCAAAATCCGAATTCAACAACAGAAAGTACTACACAAAAGGCAACACCTGAAAGTACAAGTATGCTAGGAGATGTAATTTATTCACCTCAAGTGAAATTTGGTGTTGAAGCAGGACAGTTTAAAACGGCTTCAGGTCACGAAGCAATTGGTACTTTATACGAACGTCAATCAAAAGCAGTGAGATATACGGCTGTTCGACCGGTTTTAGCAGGACAAAAAATGACTGTTATTACATCGGACGTAAAAGACGGACAGTTTAAAGAATCAATTACCTATAAGGGAGATAATTTAAAGGTTTATACCCCAGCAGAAGGAAAAGTATTTGCTGTTACTAGTAATTCATTACAAATTGAACACGCTAGTGGTAAATTTAAATATTATACAATACTTAAAGGAGTAGATTTTAAGGCTAACTTTAAAGTTGGAGATAAAATTGCTCAGGCGAAATATATCGGTACTTCGTCTGGACTTGATTATTCAGTTGCTATGAATTATGACATTCAACACAAAGAGTTTTATAATTTTGTTCATCCAAATGAATTCGTAGATATCGAAAAAAGTGATAACTTTAGATATGCTACTAGTGAGTACAAAGCTAAGGGTGAACCAGTAATTAAGGCTAAAATTTATACAAAAACTCCTTATGAAGAACTTTCAAAAGCAGAACAAAACTTTATTGACAAAAAACAAGGAGCGTTGCAACAAAAACTTGAGAAAAAGCTTGCAGCATTACCTGCTGAAGTAAGAAAGTCGATTGTTGCTAGCGGATTAGTGATTGAAAATGAAGAGCAATTCTCTGCTTTAGAAAGTAAGAATAAAGACTTTTATCGTGACTATATTCCAGCTCAGTATCTTGAAAATGGGACAGCTCACGTAAGTCCACAAGTAGAAGCACTAAGACCTATGCTTATGAAGGAATTAGAAAAACAAGGTTTAGTGAGTTATTGTGATTTCTTATTAGCTAAAATTCAACAAGAATCAGGCGGAGATAAGAAAATTCTTGCTACTGACCCTATGCAATCAAGCCAATCTAAAACTGATGATTTAGGTTCCATTTCTAGCCCTGAGGAGAGTATTCATTACGGGGTAATGCACTTTAAGCGTGTAATGGAGGGAAATCATTTATTTGAACCATTAGCATATGGAGATGCAAGACAAGCTATTCATAGTTATAATTTTGGAGAGAGAGTTTCAGATATTGCTAGAAAAGAAGGAGTTCCTTATTCACTTACATTTATGAAGGAACAAGGAGCGGTTTTATCTAAGGAATATTATGCAAAGAAACATCTAGAAAGATTTAAACCAAATCATGATTGGAGAGGTGCTGCTGCATATGGAGATGTGACTTACGTTTCCAAAATATTTAGTAACTTCACACCTTCAAGCGATTGGGAAAAACGTGCAGAAAAAGCTAGAAATGATGCTCGTGCTGTATTAGAAGCTAAAGAAAAACAAGAATTAGCTCAAAAAGTAGCTGCAATGCAAACTAGTAATGCAGCAGATAAACCACAAGCAATAACAAATACATCCACAGTTGACTATAAAGGTAAAAAGTTACCTTTTGAGGTTTATCAATCCTACAAAAACCAATCAGATAAAGTTGCTCAACAGTATTTCAAGGAGGAAGATGCTATTAAAAAAATTTCTTCTGTTTACAAAAAGCCAACTTTACAAACTCCAGCGCCCTCTAATGCATTAAAAGATGAAACTATCGTTATTGATGGTGGACATGGTGGAGATGATTCAGGTGCAATTGGTGTTGATGGCGTACATGAAGCTAATAACGTTAAACAAACTGCTGATTATGCTGAAGCGTTATTTAAATCACAAGGTGCAAAAGTAATTCGTTTACGTAAAGGGTACAATGATTTCATTACACCAGTAGGACGTGGTAAGAAAATTAAAGAAGTAAACGCAGATATTGCTATTTCATTCCATGAGAATGCTTCAGTTAATGTTTCGGCTAACCGTTCAGAGACTCTTTATAAAGAGGGAGATTCTGCAAGTAAACAATTAGCTGAGAGTATGATTAATACTCTTGGTAAATCATTACCTACAGTCGACAAAGGGCAAGCGGTAGCAAGGGATGGATTAGCTATCTTAAACGCAAGTCATAGAGCTAACAAACCTACAATTATTGTAGAACCATATTTTGTGTCAAATCCGTATGGAGCTGCTATTTCGCAAACTGATAATGTAAGAGAAACAGTTGCTTTATCTGCTCTATATGCAACATATGACTACTTGGGTAAAGAAGTGCCTAAAGCAGAAGTCAAAAAGTCAGAATCTAAACATGAAAGTGTAAAAGAAACATCTTCTAAGAAACACGAAGAGAAAAAGAAAGAAGTTAAACATGAAGATGCTAAACCTGAAAAAGATTCTACAGAGAAAAAAGAAGAATCTAAAAAACCAGAAATAGTAAAAGAAGAAAAACCTTCTAAACCAGTAAAAGAAGAAACGAAGGAACCTGTAAAAGAAGAGAAACCACAAGAGGAAGTTAATGTTCCTGTTGTAGATGATTCTTCAAAAGAAGTTCCTGATGTGAAACCTGAAACTGATAAAGAGGAAAAACCTGTTGATGACACAAATGAATCTGTAGATAAAGATAATAATGATACTGTAAAAGAAGAAACTCCTAATACAGAAGAAACTCCTAATACAGAAGAGACATCTCCTACAGAAAAACCAGTGACTGATACAGATACTAATTTAGACAAACCAGCCGAAGAAAAAACTTCTAAAGATAAATTAGGAGATTTAATTTCTGGTATGTTTGGAGGCTCATCAGACAAAGAAAAAGATACTTCCAAAAAAGAAGAATCTAAAAAAGAAGTAGAACCGTCTGTTGAAGATAAAAATGACAATAAAGAACAAGAACCTGTCAGCATGAAGTCAAATAATGAAAATGATGATATCCTTCACCATTTAATTTTAAAGGCTCATAGTGGACAAGTAGGTTAAAAACGAAATTATAATAACAGAGCGCATTTATATGCGTTCTTTTTTTTGTATTATAGCGGTGTATATTGTAGTTTATTTCCAGGCTCTACTGGAAGATTAATTATATTTGCCTTATCAGTCGTTTTGTAAGGTAAATTAATAATCTTGTAAGATTTATCTGTACCAGGTGTACTTACATCTTGTGCATGACTCACGAAATAAAATGAGTTAATACCTGGAGTATAAATATAATAGTCTGGTAAATGGTATTTAACAAGAATAAAAGGACAAAGAATAGTTAAGAAAACCACAATAAAAGGAAGAACTTTCTTCACAATTGTTCACCTCGCATTAGAATTATATATAGTAACGATGAAAAGCAACGAAAATAAAGTCATTATCTATTTTTTATAAGAAAAAAGGTTTTATGGTTAATAAAAAAGATATGTGTTGCTATAACGAACAAACAAAAAAGAAGATATTTTATAGTCTAATTTCTTAACTAAAAGAAATATATGCTAAAATAAGATAAAAAAGGAGAAGTAAATAAGATGAAAGAAACATCGAAAAACAATAAAAAAAAGTCTATTTTTAATGAGAATGCTTATATGTATTTACTAACAAAATTAAGGGGAAAGCTCAAAGAAGAGGATATAAAAGTATCCGCAAAATATAAAGAACGAGGACTTTCCTTGAAATTCACCCGTAATTTTATGCATGAAAAAGGCGAAGTTGAGATGGAACTAGATTTCAAAAAATATTCAGACATAACTTTGAATATGGAATTTTATCCGGGATTGCAATATCTAGATAAAAAAGGAGAAGAAATTTATACTGTAATTTTTGAATATATAAAAAAACTGGCAATAAAAATGGGTGTAAATAATATTATTACTGAACATAAATTTGGTTTTAACGAACGCAGGGTAAACTTTTTTAAAAAGTATGGATTTGTGCCTATTCGTGACCTAATTCCAGAAGGCTATCCAACAACAATCGTAGGTTCAACAGAAGATTGGGATGCAAAGGACCACTACGTGTTTGAAGTGAAAACAAAGGCAGCAGAACAACGCTTAGAGAGTTATGATGCGTTTAAAGCCGCAATTGAAAAATTAAAAAACACATTTGATGCTACTTTTAAGGTTAAAAGTGTTCTGGCAGGTATTTCTCACCTGGAAAGTACTTTTTATTATGAGGGTTTAGAAGGTCAGATTATAACAAATTATATTTCTCCGTATGCTATATATTTATATCAGGGTGATGATAGTTTTAAAAAAGAAGAGGATATTCTTCGTTCTGTTGGTGTGCTAAAAGAGGAAGAATTATTTAATGCTATCAAGACGCTTATTGAAGAAGAAATAGAAGAACGAGGGTTTGAAAGGTTAACTACTCCGCCAAAAAAATATTTTAAAGATTTTTGCAATAAACATATTGGACTTGGGGGAGATATTACAGATACAATTTTTGATTTGTTGTGTGCTGAAATACATCCAAAGGATATTGAATTAAAAATATTAGATGAATCTAAAACTAGTACTCATTCATACGATAAATTATTCTTGTTTAATTTGTTAGGAAGATACTTTGTTTGTGATTTTAATACAAAGGGTGTCTTCATGTACGAAGAGATAACAAAAGCGATAGAATTCTTTGAACAATCTTGTAAGCAAAAAGAAGAGAGAATTTATCAAGAAAAGTTAAATAAGATACAAGAAGTAAAAGATAAGATGCAGGAGTCTTTTATTGTTAATAAATAAAAATATAAACAAACTAAAAACCACAGGTCCGATATCACCTATTTCCTGTGGTTTTTCTTATTTTCAATTTAACTAAAGTTTGTTCTTTTTTAAAGACTGAACTAAGTCTTCTGATTGTGTTAAGAAAGAAAATAATTCAGTTGAAAAAGTAAACTTATCTTGTGCCAATTGATACAATTTGCCTATTTGAGTATCATTTTCTTCTGAAGAGCCTGTAATTTCCTCTAAGCGACTCATAAAATCAGTGATTTCATTTAACGATGTGTAGGTAGCATTTTTTATATCTTCCATTTTATCGAAAAGTACTTGTTCTGAATCGTATATTTCCCTAAAGAATTCTCTAGTGCTTCCTGTTAATTCAATTGTTGTTTCAATCTCTTTTGTTTTCTCTTTTACGTTAACAGAAAGGTCACCAACGTTTTCTACAATAGAATTGACCTTTTCTTTAATCTCGGTTAAAGCCTCTTTACTTTTATCAGCTAATTTTCTAACCTCATCAGCTACTACTGCAAATCCACGACCGTGTTCACCGGCTCTAGCTGCTTCGATGCTAGCATTCAATGCCAATAGATTGGTTTGTGCAGCAATACCTTCAATTACATTAGCAAAACTAGAGATTTCCTGAATTTCAGTTTCTAATCCCTTAATAATTACTTCGAAATCTAAGAATACATTTTTAACAAGGTCCATTTGGGTAACTAAAGAATCGATGCTTTCATTACCTTTTTCAACAAAAATAATATTTTCTTTGCTTTGGTTAGCAACATCATCTGTAATATCATTAATATTGTGAGTAGTTTCAATAATGTGCTGAATATTATGAGTAGTTTCTCTAAGTGCTGCATTTTGAGCGGATATATTTTCTCTAACAATCTCCACATATTCAGTTATTTGACTATCTTTAGAGGAGTTTTTTTGACTTGTTTCGTGTAATAAACGTAAAAGGTCTTCAAGCCCTTTTATAATTTTTGATTGTTCCTCTTTTGATAGTGTTTGAATCTCATCAGATATAGTTTTAACATTCATAGTATGATTATTATCATCATTAAAACGATTAAAAAAACGCAAAAATAAACCCTCCTTTTTATTTTCTTTGACCAAAGCTAAGTAATACTAAGGTCTGATTTAATTGGTTTTTGTTTAACTGTTCGCCATAACTTGAAAATCCGCATAAATTGGGAAGTCCTTTTAGTTCTTGATTTAATGAATTAACTACGTTTTGTTGTTCAAACTGCAATTTTCTAAGGATACAGTTAATAGCCAATACACCTTCAATTTCTTTAAACTCTTTTTTTACCGAAGATAATGTATTCTTAAGAGCTTCTATTGACGGTTTAGGCTCTAATAAATACACGACTGAATCCTGATAAACTTGACAATAAAATTGTATAGCGCCGCTTGGAAGTACTTGAAATGGTGATGCTATAAAGATTTCATCATTAATTCTTCTACCTAATGGGTTTGACATAAAATAGTTAGAAAGGGAAGATTCTGATACACCCAGCAAACGAGCATACTCAGAACTAGCTTTTCTTCCGTTTATTTCGTAAACAATTCTAGATTCAGCATCCGCTCGTGTAATCTTCATTACCTTTTGAGTGGTTTGAAAGATGTTCTCTTTGTAAATAGTAAAATCAGAGTTCGACTTCATAAAAAGAACAAGCCCACCTTTATTTGATGTGACTCCATTGTAAGAAACAAGAGTTTCTACAAATTTAGCATTATCACCAGCAGTTCCGCCGAAAAGAGGAAACCCATCGTGTTTAAATACCGAGTTTACGACGGATAACATTTTTTCTTCAGCAGCAATTAAACCATTTGGAAAAACGAGACCTAACTCATTTCCTTTGTAAGTATGGGCATTTGGGTCTATCCCCACATGTTTTAAAGAAGATGTAAGTTCTTCCCGATGGAAAATAGGATACTTTTCAATGTCATTCATTAAGATACCTTTAGCACGGATATCATCACCAGAAAATGAAATAGCTGATAAACTGTACTCTTTAAATCCTTCAGTTGTTATCTCTCCCGTAGTTGTGACTCCTAAGACTTCACTCTCTTTAAAGTCTTGGTGAAATAAAGATGTTAATTTATGAAAATCATAGTTTGTACTAGAAAAAAACAGCACAATTTTAGCTTTGTTGTCTAATTGTGACCTTACTTCATTAAAAGCTTGTTTTGTTTGATTGTTGGTCGAAAAAGCTGATTTAATTTTCAAAAGAACTTCCTCCTAATTATAAAAATATAAGAGATAATAACATCCTTCTTAAAAAACGCAATTAAATTAAAAAAATTTAATAATAGTTTTATTTTAATAAAATTGGTTTATAATCTCTGAGATTGAGAGGTGAAATTTATGCAAAGAATAACACTTGGAAAAGGTGTTGATGTATTAGGAGATGGACACGGTTGCTTAAAAGAGCGTATTGACTTACTTGAAAAATCCGGTTACGTAAAAGGAGAAGATAATTTATATAGACATCCCGAAGGAAGAAAATTAATTTATTTGAATGACGAAGCAAACAAGGGAGACTCCAAGGATGTACGAGTTCCGTATGGTGAATATCCTTCCGTTGCTATGATGTTAATGATGAAACAACATGTGGAGGAAGGTCTTGCCTATGCTGTAACATCAAATAATAATGAAAAAATAGTTATGTTTCTTGAATGTGTGCTGAATGGAATAGAGGTTAGCGAACATTTAAAAGATATGTCGTTTATTAATGAAATGGATGAACTGGAAAGAAAGTATTGAGAAGTAGTTGCTACACCTATAAAAAAAGAGCTTCTATCTTTTTGTAAGTCATTACCCAGCTATATCATTATTGAAGACGTGGAAGGAAATATGCTAGCTGTTATTACTCATGCTGGAATTTTAGATAATATGATTGGAGAAGATTCTGAATATATTAGAAAATTCTGCGCTTGGGGAGGTAGTGCGGCTAATATTCCAAATTGGGCAGATTTACATAAAAGTGAGATTACTATTATATGGGGGCATAAACCTCAGTTAAAGCCTAAAATCTATAATAATACAATAAACATTGATACAGCAGGTTATTTTGGAAATGAATTAACTTTATTAAAATATCCAGAATTAACCTTTATAAGTGAAAAAGTATCTGAGGTCTATGAAGAATATCAAGAAGAAGTATAAGCTACTAAAGGCTTACTTCTTTTTGTAGGCGAAATGTATAGTGGTTTTTTCATTATTTTGTTATAATTGCAGTATTAAGAAGGAGGGGAAAATAATGGTTCCTTACACTATACTAGGATTAATAATCGTTTCATTCATTTTAAACAGTATAATATCTATTGGTGTTACTAAGAGCTCTAAGGAAGCTAAACCTTCTCTTCTAACGGGAGATGATATTGCTAAGCGAATTTTAGGTATGAACCATATAAGGGACGTAAAAGTAGAAGCTTCGAGTGAAGAAGGAGAAAATGTTTATCATCCAGTACATAAGACTATTACGTTAGGTCCAGAGGTGTATGGAGTAAAAACTATTTACGCACTTACAATTGGAAGTCATGAGGCGTGTCACGCAGTGGAATATAACTATTTTAGATTTTTACTTTTGTTAGTCAATAAATTCAAAATATTTGTATTTATACCCGCGTTTATAGCTTCTTTTTTCATTCATGTTTCACTTTTGCATTCCTGTGTATTGTGGGCATATGTAGGCTTAATTCTCTTTACTTTATTTGTTGTGACGTTTGATGAACTAGCAACTAATAGACGTGCATACAAAGCGCTACAACAGTTTACAGCAGTATCAAAAGAAGAAATAAAGGAAGTTAGAAAAGTTCAACGCAAGATGAACTTAACGTACATAACGGCTATTCCTTCGCTTATGTAAACAAAACACAGATTCATAGAACTTTATGTTAAGGAGTGCTAATTTATATGTGGTTGAAATTCGAGAAAATAACTCATGATATTGAGTACATTCGAAATCAGAAACTAGAGAAAGTGTTGGTGGAGAAGGGATATCATTGCTATTACTCTCACAATTATCAACAATTTACAATTGAATATAGAACACCTAAGTATATTGTTAGGTTTATGCACTTTAAATCAAAACCCAAAGATGTAACTATACCAAGTAAAACTTCAGTACATATCGATGTTATTACAAGGGATACGATTCAAATGAAGGCACTTTCTCGAAAGGTATTTCATTATTTACGGGTTAAGAAAAACCACGAATGCTTTTCAATTGTTGAAAACTTACTTAAAGATATAACAGAAATCAATGATGTTGAAATTAATACTCCTTTACCAGAAGAGCAACAACTCGTGAAATAAGTACCTTAATAGGTGCTTATTTTTTTGAAACATTATAGGATAAGCCTTTATTTTTTAGAAACTATACAAAAAGGCGAAGGAGTTTTTCTTATGGAACATCTTTTAAATCCAGTAGTAAAAGACATTGAGATTTCAGGTATTAGAAAAATAGCGGATAAAATTAAGAATTATAACGATGTAGTCTCTCTAACAATAGGAGAACCAGATTTTAAAACGCCAGATTTTATTAAAGAAGCTGGAAGACAAGCAATTACAGATAACTACACCTTTTATGCACCGACTGCGGGACTCTATGAGACAAGAGTAGCTGCAACTGAGTTTATGAAGAGAAGATATGACTTAAACTATAACCCTATGTCTGAAGTAATTGTAACAAATGGTTCTACGGAAAGTATTTTTATGGTATTAAAAACAATGCTACTACCAGGTGATGAAGTATTAATTCCTACTCCAGCATATCCTGGGTATGCGCCTGTTATAGATATGTGTTATGGAAAGCTTGTTCCAATTGACACTACGCAGTCAGATTTCAAACTAACGAAGGAGCAATTAGAAGCTAACCTTACAGAAAAAACAAAGGTACTTATTCTAACATATCCATCTAATCCTACTGGTGCTACTATGAATAGAGAGGAGCTAGAGGAGTTAGTACAGGTGTTAAAAGATAGGGATATATTTGTTATTTCAGATGAACTCTATAGTGAACTAACATTCGATGAAGAGCATGCTTCAATTGCTTCTTTCTCAGAAATGAGAGATAAAACAGTTGTAATTAATGGATTGTCTAAGTCACATGCTATGACGGGGTGGAGAATTGGGCTAATGTATGCACCTTCGTACCTTACAGAACAAATGTTAAAGACTCACCAATACTTGAACACGAGTGTTAATACGATAGCTCAAGCAGCAGCTGTCACTGCATTAGAAAAAGGCGATGAAGCGGTTAGGTTAATGAGAGATGAATATAAGAAACGAAGAGACTTACTTTGCGAAGGTTTAATTACGTTGGGGTTTGATATAGTTATTCCTAAGGGAACTTTTTATGCATTTCCAAGTGTAAAGCCTTTTGGTGTAAACGCTATGACGTTTACAGAGAGTATCTTAAAAAAGGCTAAAGTTGGTTTACTTCCAAGTAATGTATTTACTGAGGGCGGCGAAAATCACTTACGTATATCTTTTGCGGCAGATGAACAAAAAATTCAAGCAGCACTAAATCGTTTGGAGTCATATGTTAGGGTTGGGATGTTCTTAAGATGAAAGACCCAAAGAAAAAGCTAACAAAAGAAGAAAAACTAAACCTTCATAAAAAATTAGCAGGTAGTGCCAAACTACATACAAAAGAAGGAATCAAGGAAATGATTCAAATTGCTAATAGAGAACATTGGAAAGAATAATCTTTTTGGAACTAAAGAATAGAAGCCCCTATTAATATAGGGGCTTTTGTATATTATTTTCTACTTAAGCATTTACTAACCACCCATCAAGAACTTCTTCAACAGGACCGTATTTTTCATCTACGCATGTAATGCCCTTTTTTAGAAGGGCACTCCTAATATATAGTGCTTTAGATTCTTTGATGGATAACCTCTCACAAATTTCTTTTTGAGAGAGTCCTTTATGAAAAAAGTCTAAAAATGAAGATTCTCTTTCAGAAAGCGGTATGTGAATACTAGGAGGAAAAGGAGACCTTTCGACTTCCATTTCAACTGACCCTAGATTAATGGCTCTTTTTAGTAAGTTTAAAGTCTTATTAAATGCATCTTTTCCATTTTCTCCTTTGCTATTAAGTGCACCTTCGCATGTACCACCAATATCTTTTTTACCTTTTCGCCAAATATTTGCTAAGTAATACCCTTTGGTATCTAAGATACGAACCCCAATTCCTTTATTGGCTCTGTAAAATATAAATCTTGAATGCATGTTTCGATTGTGGTCAGATAAAGTGACTAAAACGTTTTCTGTTTCTTTGTACATTCTTTCAATTGTATAACTGTCATTAATGTACTTCCAAAACTCATTAACTAATCTTAAAGCTATTCCTTGTTGTTTTTTGTAAACCATTTCAAAACACCTCTTGTTTAAATTTTATAAATAATAGCATATAGGTGAAAAATAGGTTGTTATTAGTAGTTAAAAGACATATTTAACATGCCTTAAATAAGCATATATAGTAATAATAATAGTTTATTACCATTATTATCTAATAGTTTAGTAATGTATTCAATAGTACTTATAAAAAGGTACTCTACAACAAAGAGATATTTGAACAGCGGAGAAATAAATAAAGCAAGGATTCATATAGAGAAAGGGCATTACAAAAAAGTTTTCAAATTAAGAAAGAGCTTACAACAGTAAGTGGCTATTTTAAATATAGTAGGTGATAAAGGTGACAAATAAAAAACTAATTTTTTTTGATATTGATGGTACATTAATGGACCATAATAAAGTGGTACCAGAAAGCACAAAAAGAGCAATTAAACAATTAAAAGAGAAAGGGCATATAGTAGCTATTGCTACGGGTCGAGCTCCTTTTATGTATGAGGAATTAAGAGAACAATTAGAGATTGATACATACGTGAGTTTTAATGGTCAGTATGTTGTAATAAACGGAGAACCAATTTATAAAAATCCGCTAGATAAAAAAGGAATAGAATTACTGACACATGTAGGAATAACAAATCAGAATCCATTAGTGTACATGGACCATGAGAACATGAAAGCTAATGCAGTAGAACACTTATACATTCAAGAAAGCGTAGATTCTTTAAAATTAAAAGATAACATTCTTAGTTATGAACCGCTATTTTATGAAAAAAACCAACTATATCAAAGCTTACTATTCTGCACTCAGGACCAAGAGGAAGAATATATAAAGTATTTTAAGGAATTTGATTTCATTAGATGGCATGAGTATTCAGTAGATGTGCTACCAGCGGGGGGCTCAAAAGCAAAAGGTATTCAGAAAGTAATGGATGCTTTAGGGTTTAAAGTTAAAGATGTATATGCTTTTGGTGATGGATTAAATGACTTAGAAATGATTCAATTTGTGGGTTATGGTGTTGCTATGGGAAATGCTCATGAATCATTAAAGGATATAGCTAAGTACATAACAGCAAATGTTGATGAAGATGGTATTTTTAAAGGCTTAAAAATGCTAAACTTACTATAATAAAATATAGGAAAATAGGGAACTTGTAATTTAAATTTGCTAATAGTTTGAATTACAGGTTCTTTGTTTATAACTTAAGGAATACTATACTCTTAGAAGTATAATTTGAATAAATAAATAAAAATAAATATCTTATTTTATGGTAATTCATAACATACTTTAAAGTAAAAGAAAGGGGTATAAATACAAAAAAAGTTTAATAGCACACGGTAAAGAAGGGGAATAAACATTGCTAATACCACTTCTGAAAATTTCAAAAACACATAAGAAAAGATATTTATAATTCATAAAAGAAACTCAAAACAACATGTAAGTGCTTTAAATGTAAAATTAGTTGTTTGAATTTATATAAACTAAAATCAAATCTATTAATCTATACTTTTTAGTTGATTTCCAGTTCCAGAATTGGTATTATTAACTTGTGTTAGAAATAACAACAAATATATTTAAAAGGTGGAATGAAAGAACATGGGTGAATTTTTGAGTTTCAACAAAATGTTGACTCCGACAATTATTAAAATTGTCTTTTTTGTAGAGTGTGCCCTATCTATTATAGTTGGACTTGTTATGTTTTTTAGCGGTCTTTCTAGTGATTTTGGCGGAGGGCTTCAGGTATTTATGGGGCTTGTAACAATTGTAGCGGGACCGTTTGTGTCACGTATTAGTTGCGAACTTTTGATTGTGTTATTTAAAATGCATGAAAACCTTCGTATTATCGCAAAACATGTAGAGGGAAATAATTCTACTGTTACACCAACACCACCTACTACTCGTTCAGCAAGTAGTGAACAAGCTAACATCTAATTAGCAAAGTGGAAAAAGCGCCCGCCAATTATAGGTAGGGTGTTTTTTAGTTTTATAGAAAGTTTGTTGATTCTGTTCTTATGTATGCTATATCTAATAAAATTAGAAAAACAAAGGATAATAGATAATAAGATTTATGAAATGAGGAGGAGGGATTGGATGAAAGACAATAACAAAGGAAGTTTTCACAAAAAACTGCTTAATAACGGGTTTTATATGGGCTTGTTTGTTGCTTTAGTAGGTCTTATAGCAATTGTCTATCTATACATATAATTTTTAATATAGAGAGGTGAAAAAATGGCAAATACTAAAAAGAAAAAAACTAATGATGGAAGAGTTACTAACACTGGCTTTGCATTAGGTTATATCTTGTCTTGTGTAGGATTAATGGCAGTATTTTATCTGTGGCTGTAATACATACATATTGTTAAATATAAAAAAGATAGCATTATACTATCTTTTTTTTCTAGATTGTCTTTAATTTAAAAAGTGATTGTTTGACTTACTATATCGCTTTTAATTCCTTAAATATTTTCATATAACATTCCTCCAACTTTTTTTGCATATGTTAACAGATAAATTAATAATGTGTAGAAATATATTAACTAATGTTGGTTGTATTCTTAACTTCTTATAAATTTAAAAATGCGATAATCAAATCAATACATTTAAAAAGGAAAAAGACAATTTCCTTAAAATATTTTTTAGTACCTCGTACCAAATGAAAAGATACAAGGGAGAAATTACTACATGAATAGAATTGGAATACTGGGAGTAGGGAAATACCTTCCTTTAAATATAGTTACAAATCATGACTTGGAAAAAATAGTCGACACTTCAGATGAGTGGATTCGTACTCGTACGGGAATTTCAGAGAGAAGAATTGCGGAGAAAGATATAAATACAACAGATATGGCTTATTATTCTGCTGTTGAGGCAATAGAGAAAGCAGGCATTAGTGCAGAAGACGTTGGGCTAATCATTGTAGCAACTGCTACGGCAGATTCTGCATTTCCATCGGTATCTTCAATTGTGCAAGATAGGCTAGGTGCTGTAAATGCGGCAGCATTTGATTTAAGTGCAGCATGCACAGGATTTATTTATGGTATGACAACAGCGCAACAATTCCTTCTTACAGGTATGTACAAATATGCATTAGTTATAGGGGCAGAAAAACTATCTAATATCATAAATTGGGAAGATAGAAATACTTGTGTGCTATTTGGAGACGGTGCAGGAGCCGTTGTATTAGGTCCAGCAAAAGGGAAAGGGATTTTATCTTCTGACCTGGGTTCTGATGGTTCAGGAGGCAAACACTTAGATTCAGAGCCTACCATCACAATGAACGGAAGAGAAGTCTTTAAATTTGCTGTAAGGCAGCTTCCGGTAACTGTGCGTAAATCTCTCGAAAAAGCAGGAATTAAAAAAGAAGAGGTAGATTTCTTAGTGCCTCATCAAGCAAACATTAGAATTATAGATTATGCAAGAGAAAAACTAGGGTTAGAAAAAGATAAGGTATCCGTAACAGTAAATAAATACGGAAACACATCAGCAGCATCTATTCCGCTTTCTTTGTATGAAGAAATAGAAAATAAGAAGATAAATAAAGACGATATTGTAGTCTTAGTTGGATTTGGTGGCGGTTTAACATGGGGAGCCATTACACTTCAGTGGGACTATTAAGAATAGGGAGAGAAAGATAATGAAAAAACGAGTTGTTATTACAGGTGTAGGTTGTGTAACTCCATTAGGAAATGATGTAGATTCAACGTGGAAGAATATAAAGAATGGTGTGTCAGGTGTAGGAGAATTAACAAAAAGAGATGCCTCTAAATTCCCTGTAAAGGTTGCAGCCGAATTAAAAGACTTTGATATTACTAAATATGTACCACCAAAAGAAGCACGCAGAATGGATTTATTTACGCAATATGCAGCTGCATCTACATTTATGGCGTTAGAGGATGCTAAATATGAAATTAATGATGAAAATGCTAATAGAATTGGTGTATGGATTGGTTCAGGTATTGGTGGTATGGATACTCATGAACAGCAGTTCCGAAATTTTGAAGAAAAAGGTTATAAACGAGTAAGTCCATTTTTCATTCCAATGATGATTCCGGATATGGCATCAGGTCAAGTATCTATCCTAACCGGTGCAAAAGGAATTAACTCATGTACGGTAACGGCTTGTGCATCTGGAGCAAACTCAATAGGAGATGCGTTTAAAGTTATCCAACGTGGTGATGCTGATGCAATGATTACTGGGGGTGCTGAATCGCCTATAACTGATTTAGCCATTGCGGGCTTCTGCACAGCAAAAGCACTATCTTTTAATCCAGACCCTAAAACAGCAAGTAGACCCTTTGATAAAAATAGAGATGGGTTTGTCATGGGTGAAGGGGCAGGAATTGTTATTCTTGAAGAGTTGGAACATGCACTAGCTAGAGGAGCTAAGATTTATGGAGAAATAGTGGGTTATGGTGCTACCGGAGATGCCTATCACATTACTAGTCCAGCTCCTGGTGGTGAAGGCGGAGCAAGAGCGATGAAACAAGCCATAGAAGATGCTGGAATTACACCTGAAGATATTAATTACGTAAATGCTCATGGAACAAGCACACCGCTAAATGATAAGTTTGAGACGCAAGCAATAAAGACTACATTTGGAGAACATGCGTCTAAACTCTATATCAGTTCGACCAAATCAATGACTGGACATTTATTAGGAGCTGCTGGAGCAATAGAAGCTATTTTTAGTTTAAAGGCAATTCAAGAAGGAATAGTGCCGCCGACAATTAATTATGCGACACCTGATGAAGAATGTGATTTAAATTATATTCCTAGCAAAGCTGTTGAAGCAAACCTAAATTATGTATTAAGTAATTCGCTTGGGTTTGGTGGTCATAACGCCACTTTAATCTTTAAAAAATACGAGTAAGAATGTAGAAGAATAGAAGAGTCTATTATATATAAATAGGCTCTTTTTTCGTTAATACATGTTATTATATAAACTGAATACTATAAAAGGATGATTACATTAATGAATAAACATGTAATTTACAGTAATGAAACAGAAAGAGCATACATTTACTTAACAGAACCTTTAACCCAGCAGGTCAGTGAAACAGAAGAGTTGTTGGAAAATGACGATATTATTATAGACCTTGGAGTTAAAGTTCCTATTGTTGGAATTGAAATAGAGGGAGAAACAGCTAAAAAGCTTAAATGCATTCCTGATAAAAATAAATTCTTTATAGAAAAAGAAACAGACAATAAGTCTAGTTGCTATTCACTTAGATTAAATGATGCTGAAATTAAAAAGACTATTAAACATAAGAACGTTCCAAATACAGAATTTCATTTTGCAGATGAAGACTGCTTACAATTCATTGGAATAGATATAACTGATGACAGTGCATATTATAAAAAATATTTAGGAAAGTGAAAAAGTAATAGATGTGTATAAAAGACCTTAAAAAGTTTAGGGTCTTTTTGTGTTTTTTAAAATTTCTGATGAACTTCAGAAAGTAGTGTATAAACAAATAGGAAAAAGAACTTTTTTTGGTAATTCATTAGTAAAGAAAGGAAGTGCACAAATGACAAAGAAGATTGTCTTTTTAGATATAGATGGAACCATTCTATCTTTAAACCATACAATCCCTGAATCTACAAAACAAGCAGTAAAAGAGCTTAAAGAAAAAGGAATAGAAGTAGTTATTGCTACGGGAAGAGGTAACTTTGAAGCAAAACACATTGCTGAGGAATTAGATGTTCATTCGTTAATTACATACAACGGTTCATATGTAAGTTTTAATGGTCAACATATATTTGAAAACGCTATACCTGTGCAAAAAGTAAAACAATTAATTAAAATTGCAGAGAGTAAAAACAACGCTGTTTCTTGTAGCGGCTTAAACGAGAAATACTACACAGACCTTCAACATCCTATGGTTCAAGAAGCAATTAATACATTTGAATTTAAAGGTATTCAAAATACTACGGCTCTTAATAGCATAGGCAGTGTATATCAAATGATTGTATATTGTTCTACAAAAGAGGAACTAGATTCATATAATAATGCGGTACCTGGATTAAAGTTAGCACCGTGGAACACTACGCTAAATTGCGCAGATGTAATGTTAGAAGATGGCTCTAAAGCAGAAGGAATAAAATTGTTGTTGAACCATTTGAACATAGATAAAAAAGATGCTGTTGCTTTTGGTGATGGATTAAACGATATTGAAATGCTTACATATGTAGGTACAGGAGTAGCAATGGGAAATTCACATCCAGATGTATTTAAGTACGCAGATGTCACTACTGAAAGTGTAGATGAAGATGGTATATACAAAGGGCTACAAAAAATAGGGATTTTATAAGAACATAAGTTGGATTCTTAACATGCTGAACTGAGATTACTATAAATATAATAATTGTTGTCACGCTATATTTTTCAATGTAAGATTCCCTTATAGCCATACGGAGATAACATTAATCGTGGATGAGGTAGTGGAGAATATGAATATAGGAAAACAAAGAATATTTAGCCCTTTTTTCGTAGAAAAAGGAATGCCAGATGTTTTGCTTTGGGAAGTACAAGAAATTCAAAATAATCAACTTATTAAAATCAAATTTAAGAGGAAAGAATACGATGGAAGACAAGGAATAAGGATACAAACAGATAAAGGCATCCTTATACCAAAACTGGGCGAGAAGATTTATAGAGGTATTGTTTTATGGGTAGACACCTCTCCGGAAGAAGTTATATGCAAATGTTTAACGAACGATGGGAAATTAAGTTTATATAATGTGTGGGATGAGGGGCATGGTCAAGAATCACAACTTAATACATCAGGAATGAAAGTAAAACAAGTTGAAAATACACTCCAATACAAGTGTAACAATTATGATTTAACAGGCTCTTTTAACGATTTATCTTTTTCACTAGAAAAGCTTTAAATGGTAATAAAAAGGTCAGTATACCTAGTATACAGACCTTTTTAGTTATCTTATAATTTAAAAGTGTTATTAAACCAAAAACTTACATATGAATATCTGTTTACATGAGGAAAAATTTTCTGTAGAATAGAGAACGTACATTCTACTCAGGGAGGCACATACATAATTGAACTACGTAAATCAAACATACATATCGGAGAATATTAAAGTTGAATTTGAACAGATAAAAGACATATATTTCTCAAAAGATGGATACCACGTTGGTGTTCGCATTGTGGTATCAGAGATAAACCCAGAAAATATAGAAGGTAAGCGAATATCTTTATACACAAAGTACTTTGATAATATGGTATCGAATCCTTCATATCACAACTTTGTAAAAAGATTTCTTGAAAATGCAGAATATCGCAAGCAGTATTTAGAACGTGGATATCATTGGCGAGGAAGTATAACATATTCAAATCATAAAGGTGTAAATACAAAGTGCATAAAAACTATTGAAAAGCTAAATGGTAAAGAACTATGTGAACTTACTCACGAAGATTTTCAGAATTTAAAAACGTATGGAAGTGATGGTTACACACGAATGACGTACCAAAAATTAGTTGAATTGGTTCCAACAAGTGATATTGAGCAGGTAAAGAGAATTTATCAAGATGTTAAAAATAGCAGTAGGGTTCTAAGATGGATAGCAAGGGGATTAAAGGTTACTCACGCTATTTGCAAAGTTAAAATAGATAATGAAGAAATAGTATCGTAATACGCATTCAAATAAAGGAGTTTGTAAAAGAGTAAATGGATAATTATGTACAGAGTTATATTAACATTGGTACTTTGCGGCAACTAATAGAAGGGAATCTTGGAATTAGCCAGTCTCTCAAGAATGACTATACTCATATTAAGGTGGCACTCCCGTTTTCAAAAGTAAAAATATTAGATAAGCAGAGGATTCAAAAATGCCATGCTTTTTCTTGGGAAGAAAATACGCTAGGATATTTACGTGTCTTTGTAAGTCCCCATACCCTCATGAACTTTAAAAAAGGGAAAGAAGGAACAGGATACACACAAAAAAGTGCCAACTGTTATCTTGAAATTATGGTTCCTACAAATAGAATAAGAGTTGAAAAGGCTAATTCAAATTCTACAAATGTAATTGTTAGATGGGAAAGTATTAGTAAAGGAACTAAAATTAAAAATAGGAATATAATGTACGTGCCTTGATTAATCAAGGCATTTTATTTGTCCGCTTACATACAATAAAGAAAGGGGTGGTATTTATGGCGATTAATTATCCAAACGGAAAAAGGTTTATACCTAAAAGTACAAATATATTTAATAACTCAAGTTCTGATAGCACTACAAATATGAAGTCGGCATTAAATACGTATTCTGGTAGAGGACAAACATTAGAAGAAGATATTAACGAAACAAATGAATATTACCTTTTAAAGGGACTAGCAGTCATACATAAGAAGCCGACACCTATTCAGATTGTAAAGGTAGATTACCCTAAAAGAAGTGCTGCTACTATAAAAGAAGCTTATTTTAAAACGCCGTCCACTACTGACTATAACGGTGTTTATAATGGTAAATACATAGATTTTGAGGCGAAGGAAACAAAAAATAAAACATCGTTCCCATTAAGAAATATACACAGTCATCAAATTAAACATTTAAAAGCTGTAAGAAAACAAGGTGGAGTAGGTTTCTTTATTATTCGTTTTACTACTATAAATGAAACATACGCGCTTGATTCTGAATATGTGTTTGAATTTTGGGATAAAAGAAATGAAAATCGCAAATCGATTCCTAAAACTTTTTTTGAAGAATACGGAATTAAAATACCTCTTGGACTACACCCGAGAGTTCCATATTTACGTGCTATAGAAGAGTTAATAAGTAAATTGCAATAGGGTTTCGTTAAAAACTAAACAAATGTTAGGAAACGCTTAGTTTGGAGTGATACACTTGAAAATATATACAAAAACGGGTGACAAAGGTTTAACATCTTTAGTAGGCGGAGAGAGAGTGTTTAAATCAGACGTACGAGTCAACGCATATGGAACGTGTGACGAGGCAAATTCATTAATTGGATTAGCACTTAGTCACATGTCTTTTCCGATTCATCAGGTAGGGAGAGAAATTAGAGAAAGTATGTATAGAGTACAAACGGATTTGTTTCATGTAGGAGCGGAGTTATCAACGCCTTCTAACAGGGAAGTAAAATGGAAAATTACAGAAGAGTCCATTCACTATTTAGAAAACCTTATAGATAAGTGGGATAAACAAATACCACCACTTAAGAACTTTATACTACCAGGAGGTTCTAAGGTAGGGGCAGGACTTCATGTAGCTAGGACAGTTGTCAGAAGAGCAGAGAGGTTATCAGTACAGATAAGAGACGAAATTAATCCGCTTGCTTTACAATATTTAAACCGCTTATCTGATTTTCTTTTTGTTGCCGCACGCTATATAAACTTTTTATTGGAAAATGAAGAACGAAATTTACACGAAGAAAAATAAAATGAACTTTTTAAAAGGGAATTTATAAAACCCAAACAATATATAAACATAACCTAAATAAGAGACCGGACCGTTAGCGGAGGTACTAGAAATAATATAGAGGGTTACTATTAAAACAGCAGATAACTTAGTTTCTGCTGTTTTTCATTTACCAGGGACAAAGGAGAAACATTAATGATTTACGTATTAATTGAACAGGATGTGGAAGGCAGTTATATCTTCATGGCTCATACAAGTAAAGAAGCTATTATGGAAAAGTTTTATCCGGAAAGGTCTGTCCAAATGTGGTCGAATGGTGAATTGATTCGAACAATTAACAGTAGCGATAGGTTTAATAACAGCCTATGGCTGCTATAGTTTTTAAAAAAAGGGGATATATCATGAAGAATCAAGTGAATACATGTACTATTTCTGCAAGTAATCCAAGAATTATTGCTAGCTTTTTAGAAAAGAACTGTTTAGAAATACAAGAACATCCGGCAGATTTTGCTTTGTTTGAAGAATTAAACGCTATGCCTATTGAAGATGTTGTAACTCTTTTTGATAAATTAAAAACATGGTCTGTAGAAAGAACTATGTTAACAATAAAGCGGGATAAAGGACCATATGCAATCGCATATATGAACGAAGAGCATTTAAAAGCGCATAAGGGTACTCAATCTTTTTTGTTTAGTTTAGTAAAAAATGAGAATGATAAGTATTCGTCCATTACAATTTATATTTCTGACTTGTAAAAGTCATAGGTACATAAACTAAAAAATTAGAAAGGAATAGCAATTATATGTATATCTGTAGATGCTGCTATGAAGAGCATATAACAAAGAGCAACTTGTGTCATTGCAAAAGGTGCAATACTAACATATGTATTAAATGCCGAATTATTAAGTTTTCTAAAAAGAAAAGTATTTTCTCTTGTGGTGTTTGTAAGTGAAACAAAAATTAAACACCAAACAGGTGAAAATAGTAGTTAAATAATCCATATTTTAAATTAAATATGTTCTAAATAAAATATACTTAATTTAATAAATAAGTAAAAAAACTGTATATAAGCAAAGAAAAAAAGCACAAGGTTTTTATGCCAATTGTGCTTTTTTCATCAGGTTAATTGCTCAACGAATTTTTATTTCTTTTCTAGCATTAATTCTTCAAACTCATCTACTAACTCTTTAAATAAGCTTAATGCGTCTTCAACAGGTTTTGTAGTTGAAAGGTCAACACCAGTTATTTTAAGAAGTTCAATAGGGTAATCAGAACCACCAGTCTTAAGGAACTCTAAGTAACGCTTAACAGCGGGTTCTCCTTCTTCTAAAATGGACTTAACAATAGCATTAGCTGCTGAGAATCCCGTAGCATACTTGTACACGTAGAACGGTGTATAGAAGTGAGGGATACGGCTCCATCCATATTTAATTTCCTCATCAAGAACCAACGTTTCTCCGTTGTAATCTCTGTACAATTGTTCATAGACTTTACTAAACGATTCAACTGTAAGAGGTACGCCATCTTGAGCCATTTCGTGTGTTATTTTTTCAAACTCAGCAAACATAACTTGAGTGAATAAAGTTCCACGGAACTGGTCAATGTAGTGGTTTAGCAAATAACGTTTTACATTTTTGTCTTCTGTTGAATTAAGTAGGTACTTCATTAATAATACTTCATTAACAGTAGAAGCTACTTCCGCTACGAAAATAACATAAGATGCTTGGTTTTTTGGTTGAGTTTGATTTGAATAATAAGAATGTAAAGCATGACCCATTTCATGTACTAGCGTAAACGCACTGTCTAAGTTGTCCTGATGGTTAAGCAATACATAAGGATGAACTACTTTGCCTTCATAGTCGCTATAAGGTCCATATTTATATGCCCCTGTTTGTTTATTTTCAGTTTCTCTGACATCAATCCAGCGCTCTTCTCTAGCCTGCTTTAGCACGTTTAAGTAATCTTCACCAAGCGGTGCTAATCCTTTAAGCATTAATTCATACGCTTCATCAAACGTTAAGTTAAAGCTATTATTTTCTACTAAAGGTACACCTGTATCGTATCCATGTAGTTCATCTAGACCCATTACTTGTTTTCGAATACTCATATATCTGTCTAAATCTTTAGCATGTTCTCTAGTCGCTTTAATAAGGTTTTCATAAACACTTAGTGGCACTTCATCTGAGAATAAAGATTTTTCTAAAGCAGAAGGATATTTTTTTAAACGAGAAACTTTAACGTTATTTTTAATATTTGAACTTAAAAGTGATGCAAAAGTAGTTTTCATTTTTTTATAAGCGCCATGGTAAGCAAAGAATGTTTCTTTTCGTACTTCGCGATTTGTGCTTTCAAGTAATTTTCGAGCTCTGCCATGCGTAAGTTCAATTTCTTCTCCATTTTCATCTTTTACTGTACCAAACTTTAAGTCGGTGGTATTAAGAGCTTTGAAAGCTAAACCTGGAGCAGCGAGAGATTCACTTAACTCAGAAAGTAATTCAGATTTTTCTTTACTTAGAACATGAGGTTTGTATTTAAAAGATTCGTACAGGTCTTTTTTGAAATAATCAAGCCTCGGTTCTTCGTTTATATAAGTATTCAGTTTTTCTTTTTCCCAACTAAGTAATAGGGGATTAAAAAAGGAAGTAGCAGAACTATATGAAACCCCTAATTCTCTAATTCGGCTAGATAATTCTTGTGCTTCTGTAAGAGAAGTATCTTCATCACCTTTTAATTTACTATAAATGGCTAGGCGAGAATAAAGTTCTTCTGCCTCCTCATCTAAAAGTAAATATGCATATAAGTCTTTGGCGCTGTTAATATTGTCGTTATACGTTTTTAATACTTTAATTAACTTTGCTAGCTTTTTAAAATCCTTTTCCCATAATTCATGATTAGGATAAATATGTTGTAGGTTCCATTTTTCATGTTCAGGAACTTCATTTCTAGTAAGTTGTTTTGCCATATATATTACCTCGCATTCTATAAGTGTTATGTATATTATTTCTTTTTTACCTTTAATACCCTCTTAAAGTATATGAAAGAAATTAGCAATAATTCTTCATTATTCTACCATTTACATTGCCTACAGGTATACTAATACGCTTTTTCAGTTTTTTAGGATTTCGAAAATTATTTTTAAATTTCAAGTATAAGAGAGATTTAAAAATTTCGGAAGAAAAACTGGGAGAGGGAGATGTAAAGTGTCAAAAGGGCAGAAGTTTTATGTAGTATGGGAAGGGACAAAGCCAGGTATATATAAAAGCTGGGCAGAATGTCAGGAGCAGGTAAAAGGGTATAAAGGAGCACGTTTTAAATCATTTCCAACTTTTGATGAGGCAGAAGCTGCTTATTTAGGTGAAGTGAATGGACCAACAGATACCAATTTAAATTCAGAATATAAAATAGATAGTATTTCTACAGATGCAGCATGTAGTGGAAACCCCGGAGTAATGGAATTTCAAGGTGTACATACAAAAGATAGCTCTCAAATCTTTCATTTTGGACCATTCCCTGTAGGAACAAACAATATTGGAGAGTTTTTAGGTGTTGTGGAAGGTCTTAAGTATCTACAGAAGGAGAATAAATTAGATACAACTATTTACACAGATTCAATAACGGCTATTGCATGGGTGCGTAATAAAAAACTTGGAACTAGTTTAGTAAGAAATGAACAAACAGAAGAACTATGGCTCATGATGGAGGAAGCTATTAATTGGCTAAAAACTAATACATATAACAACCCTATTGTTAAATGGGATACTCCGCGATGGGGTGAAATTAAAGCGGACTTCGGAAGGAAATAAACGACAAAAAGATTCTTTGATGCTGGTTTTTCAATGTAATAAACTAAAAAAGAACCTTCTCTATGAGTTGGTTCTTTTTTTGTGAATAATATCCTAATTTTTGTATTTGTGTAAAAATAAAAAAAGACCCCAGTTTAATACTGGGTCTTACATTTGTGTGATTCCACTTATATAGATTTATTTAGATTTAAACCAGTCAATATGTTTTCTTACGTTGCTGGTATGTAATAATGCGCTAACAAAGCTATTAATACCCTCTATGTCCTCATATTCAGAAGGGCTTAAGTTCATTGTTGTTTGTCTTTCTACTTTAAAAATCTCTTCATCGTCACCTGAGTATTCAAAAACAAAAAAAGTATATGTACATTCACCGCTGTCAAATATATTAAACCCATCCAAATAAAAAGTCCTCTTATCTTCCTTAATTTTAAAGGGAATACCTATATTCTTTCTGTTATCCCAACTGTCCGTTTTCGGAGTGCCTACCCACTCAATTGCTTCTGCTTTTAGCATATAAATCTCCTCCCAAAATGTAGTTTTTAAGTTTTATTAATATACTACAAATTCTTTCCAGTGAATAGCCTATTCTGAGGATATTCATTGCTGGTAGTAAAGTAAGTAGTATAGTTGCAAGGAAAAGTCGTAAAAATTCAAAAAAAGATTTAAGAACCTTAAGGCTAAAAATTATATAAGATATATTACATTCTGGAGGGAAAGAAAATTATGAATTATGAAGTGAACTACGATGCAGCAAAAGTCCAAATAAATTTAGGTGATTATATTATAACTAGCGATAATGTAGTATATCGCATTGGGCATGACAGAGAGAAGGGCTATTTCTTGTTGAATGTAGATAATGCGAGAATTGAAGAAGAAAATGAGGGAACAATTCCTCTTTTGTTAAAACAAGTAAAGCCATATAGACTGTTAATACAAAGTAAGCCTGCTGTGTTTGAAATTAATACACTTGCTCCGGAATTTGTTTAAAGAAACAGGTGAAAAAGTAGACTTGGCTTGAAGAGAAAAATGGTTTATGCTAATTTTGCTTTGTCTAAAATTTTAATAAATGATGAAGAATAAAATCAAAATTAAATAAAAAAACAGCCTAAGACAAAAGACTTGGGCTGTTTAATTCTATAAAATTATTTTAAATAAGATTTCAAAAATTCACAGCATTTTAAAAGTAGCTTATAAGGTAAACTTAGTTTTTTTAAAAGGCTTTTAATTATAGACCTACTTGACCAGCAGCATAAGTTGCGTCAGCGCTACTAAAGCCTTCATAGACTAATTGCTGAATTAAACCGCTTCTTGAAAAAGAGCTGTAGTCAATGTAATTTTGAGCCATTTTTACTGCTTGTTCTCGCCAGTCTACCGTAATTTGACCTACTGCATAAGTTGCGTCAGCATTGCTAAAGCCTTCATATTCTAATTGTTTTATTAGACCACTTCTTGAAAAAGCAGTGTAATCTAAGTAATTTCGAGCCGTTTGTACCGCTTGTTGCTGTGACATTGTTGCTGAATCAGCTTCTTGTTGGGCTTTAACCTCAGCTTCTTGTTTAGCTTTAGCTTCAGCCTCTTGCTTGGCTTTGTCTTCAGCTTCTTGTTGGGCTTTAGCTTCAGCTTCTTGTTGGGCTTTAGCTTCAGCTTCTTGCTTGGCTTTGTCTTCAGCTTCTTGTTTAGCTTTAGCTTCAGCTTCTTGCTTGGCTTTGTCTTCAGCTTCTTGTTGAGCTTTAGCTTCAGCCTCTTGCTTGGCTTTGTCTTCAGCTTCTTGTTGAGCTTTAGCTTCAGCCTCTTGCTTATCCTTATCATCATCCTTGTTTTTATCCTTATCTTCGCTTTCTTGCTTAGCCATAACCTCAGCTTCTTTTTTCTCAGGTTCTTTTTGTTCGCTAGTAGAAGCATTCTCGCTTACAGGAGGTGCAGTGACACCGAATAAAACAAAAAATACTACTGTTGCAATTCCAAAATAAATCAACACGTTTTTTCTGGTTTTTTTGGCTACAGGAAGTAGTCCTAATACAATATTGGGTTTAAATAAACCTACAATAAGAGCCAAAAACGATACAAAAAATAAAATTAAAAATAGGTTATCCATTTCTATTCTCCTTTTTTTATAGAGTTATAAGATAATACTTGTAAACCAATTTAACATTAGTTATAAAACTAATACTGAAGAATTAATAAAAGTCAGGTAAAAAGGTATTAATTTAAGTGTTTACTGCTATGTTTATTAAATTAATAAAACTTATTGACTTTCGTTAACTAGTTATAAGTATGTTGAGACCTCAATTAATTGAATAACTTTTGAAACTATTATAATTGAAATTAGATTTACAAATTATAGATTTCTATTTTTTTATTCATTCAAAATAAACAATAGACGAGCTATGCCTATGGCTTTTTCATGATGAATTGTTGCAGGTCTCACAATTCCGAATTGCAATGAGATTACTCTTTTTGTCGCTGGCTTTTTATTATGTATGCCGTTCTATTGTTTGCTAAGGTATCTTTGACAACATTCCTATATTCATATATAACTATACACTAAATCCAATTACAAATTTTATCTTTATAACTAAAATTAACATATATGTTTCTGAAAAACAAAAGAATATTTTTCCAGAAAACGTTCTTTCTTATTACTAACATGACAATGGTTCTGAGTTTCTTTATAAAAAGAGAACTTTAATAATTGTATGTCTGTATATAAAAAAGAAGAATACACGATACTTATAAGAATGTTGAAGATAATAATGAATTTAATTAGTGATATTTGATACGTTAACTTAATTACATATTGTAGTGCTTAACAAGCCTCATCATATAAACAAACACACTATAAAATTCACAAAAAGTAACAAAACTAGTTTTTCAAAGGAGGGGTTTTATGTCGAGTAATCACAGCCACGCTCATGACCATGGGGATGTATTTCACTCTCATGCTCCAATAGGTAAAATGAAGTTAGCGTTTTTTCTCACTTTAATCATACTGGTTGTTGAGTTAATTGGAGGTATTATCTCACACAGTTTAGCCCTATTATCAGATGCAGGGCATGTCCTAACGGATATAGCTGCTATAGGCTTATCTTGGTACGCTATGCGTCAATCTGAGAAACCAGCTTCAGAAAAGTTTACGTTTGGATATCACCGCTCAGGGATACTAGCTGCCTTTATTAATGCTATGACTTTAATTGTAATAGCAGTAGTAATCCTGTACGAGGCAATAGAACGTTTTAAGAATCCACAACCAGTAGGGAGTACATGGATGTTCATTAGTGCATCTGTAGGGTTAATGATGAATCTTTACTTAGGACTTGGCTTAAGAAAAGAGGATAACATTAATGTGAAAAGTGCAGTACTCCATATGATTGGTGATGCAATGGCTTCAGCAGGAGTTATAATCGGTGGATTTATCATTCTATTTACTGGTTGGGATATTATAGACCCTATTTTAAGTGTTCTTATTGCTTTCTTAATTGCTACTGGTGCATGGAAAATAGTAAAACAAACAATCGGAATTTTAATGGAGGGAACTCCAAAAGGAATTTCTTTAAAAGAAATAACAGACAAACTTCAGTCAGTTGATGGTGTAGTGAACGTCCATGATTTGCATGTTTGGAGTATTACGAGCGGTAAAAATGCATTATCTTGCCACGTTGTATTGAATAATCAAGTCAGTTTTCAGGAAAGCCAAGTTATTTTGAGAAAGATTGAACATG